>SAMEA3387515__coassemble_3853_pt1 | contig 6512 bp, 6 predicted proteins | sample SAMEA3387515__metabat2_high_PE_030 | metagenome-assembled genome bin SAMEA3387515 (sample SAMEA3387515) | Felis catus | biome: Faeces | place: United Kingdom | collected 2012 | reverse complement strand
TATAGTGCTGATTCTCCAAGATAAAAACAGGGAATCTGTTTTTATTTTAGGAATGCTGCGAAATAGTAGAGTACTACTCTTTTGTTCAAAAATACTCGCCAAAAAATGTAGTTGACTATTTGTATGAAATAAACGTATAATGACTTTGGTGGACAAAAACATTTTGTTTTATGTGATGCGACGCCTGCGTTGCGTCACTTTTTTTATTTTATTTCATCTCACAGTACATAAACTGTGAGTTTTTTTATTTATACCTCAAACTTGGCATATGGATTGCAGTATATATAAATGAATAAACAATGGAGGTATTCTATGTACGATGTAACAGCAACAGGTGAACTCTTAATAGACTTCACCAGAAATGGTTTAAGTGAACAGTATAACCGTATCTATGAAGCCAATCCAGGAGGTGCACCTTGTAATGTACTTGCTATGCTTGGAAAACTAGGTTATAAAACCGCATTTATTGGAAAGGTAGGGGAAGATGAGTTTGGTAAACTATTAAAAAATACAATTACAGAACAGAAGATTGATGCATCTGGACTTATTCTTGATCCAAATGTAAAGACAACACTTGCTTTTGTAGATAATGATGAAACAGGTGATTGCAGCTTCTCTTTCTATAGAAAGTCAGGCGCAGATATGATGCTTAAGAAAGAAGAAGTGAATTATGAATTAATTGATAATTGCCGTATCTTTCACTTTGGTTCTTTGTCTATGACGGATGAGCCAATAAGATCTGCTACTTATGCGATGATTGATTATGACAAAAAGAAGAATAAGATTATTTCTTTTTACCCTAACTTAAGACCATCTTTATGGGAAAGTGAAGATCTTGCAGCTAAACAGATCTGGTATGGTATTGAACAATGCGATATTTTAAAGATTGCAGATAATGAGATTGAATGGCTCACTGGTACTCATGACTATGATAAGGGAATTGAAATCATTAGAGAAAGAACACATGATAAATTTGTTTCAGAATAATAAGCCACTAGGTTCTTAATGTTATCATCTTACTCTATCTAAGATAACAGTCGTTAGTTACTCTTAGCATCTTTTTGATGATTTTCTATTATACTCATAGTATAATAATGATACGAAATAATAAAAATCATATCATGAAGGAAATAAGAACATGAAGCACACTTATTGTACAAACTGCAGAAAAGAAACCACCTACACATTGAAGAAACAGGAAATCAGAAAAGTTATTAAAGATAAGGAATATACTTTCTTGATTACTGTTGCAGCATGTAATGAATGTGGTGAAGAAATATCTCTACCTGGTTTACTAGATTTAAATATTAAAGAAATAGATTCACAATATAGAGAAAAGGAAAATCTAATTACTATTGAAGATATCAACAGATTATTAAAGATATATGATATTGGGAAAGGACCTCTCGCTTTAGTTCTTGGTTTTGGTGAAGTGACTATTAAAAGATATTTAGATGGGCAGGTGCCTTCTCTTGAGTATTCCAATATTATGAAAAAAGCTTTGCTTTCTCCTGATTATTTCTATAAGAAATTACAGGAAAATAAAAATAAGATTACTTTAGCTTCTTATAAGAAATCACAAGAAGCAGTGAGTAATCTACAAGAATTATTTGTATTATCAGATAAGATGAGACAGGTCATTGCTTATTTGTTTAAAGGATTAAATGAAGTTACACCATTGATGTTGCAAAAACTTCTTTATTTAATTCAGGGAACCTCTTATGCCTTATATGATCATCCTATGTTTATAGAACGTTCACAAGCTTGGGTTCATGGACCTGTCTATCCTGATGTTTATCATTTATTCAAGCAGTTCAGTTTTAATCCTATTGATGATGATCGATTTGTACTCTTTGAAGAATTAGAGAATACATTAAGTGAAGAAGAATGTTATGTGATTGATTTGGTCAGTCATACATATGGTCTCTATAGCGCTAAAGTATTAGAAACAATCACTCATACAAAGGATCCTTGGATATCAGCTAGAAAAGGGTATGAAGGAACTATTCCTTCTCATGAACCAATTATAGAAGAAAATATAAGAATTTATTTCCAGACATTACATAAACAATATGACTTCTCTCATAGAGAAGGAATCAATCGTTTTATTCATGATATCATCATGTAATGACTATGTATCACTTATCTTATTTTTTGTTTTGTGAATAACTAGAAATCCATCATACAGATCTTAATAGACACAGACCAATTATAATAATCATCCTCATAACATGAATACACTCTTGCATGAAGTATTTTACCTGCATCCATTAATCTAGAAAAAACACAATTATCCTTTTTAGGAATATACCCAAGCTTTTCCCTATCTGTAGTCATCACTTTAATCGCATTACTATCATATTTATTATCTGCTTCTCTTTCTAATAGAAGAGGTACATTCTTCTCTAGTCCTTTAAATACATCTTGATTATCTACATAACGTGTTCCTGCAATATCAGTAAAAGATAAGAATATTTCATTCATTAAAGGCATAATCACATTCTCTACGCCATTCATTTCTACTGCTTCTAAAACCATATCTCTCATCTTGCTCATAAGTGTTCCTCCTAACATGCATGCATGATTTTTGTAAAACTATGATATTTTTTATTTAAATCATTTCTATAAGATCTATATTTCAATATTTCCTTTTTCAGACTCTCTTCTTTTTCTTGAGGTGAATAAGATGGTTGGTTGATATAAAAATCAATTTCTTCTTTTATACTATTTATTCTGATCATGAGGTAGATAATATCTATATTGTGTCTTGTAGAATGTGTCTCATAATCCACCAACGCCTCTATATTCATCAATTCTTTTAAATCATTATATCTATATGACTCAATAGAACGCTCCCACAACGGATGTTCTTTATCTATTCTTTTGACAATTCTCTTGAATATCTTCTTGGCTTGTTTCATTCCATCAGCACTAAGAGATTTCTTTATTCTCTTTTTATGATTCTTTAAATTCTCTAACTGATGCATATAATCTTCTTTCACAACATCTATGTAACTATTTATTTCTTCTTTATATATCTTAATTTGAAGATTATTGCATCTTTGACAATAGGCAATTCTTTTCTTTAAGAAAATGCATTCAATCATGAGGCCATAGTATTCTTTATACAAATCTCTAAACATCTTATAATATTTCTTCTCATTCTGTTCAGCATTATTCTTTAAATCGTCTCGTTTAATAATCAAGCTCCTATATAAATCGATTAAGTATTCTTGAGTAACAGGTGTATGTTCCATAGTCTACCTCCTCTTTAACTATATCATACAACTTTTACTCAAATCATGTATTGAGCAAGGCACTCATAAAGTACATTTATAGGTGTTCAAATATTTTTTTGCGTAATGACGGGACTTTGACAGTTGCAGAGCCTCTGATTTTAAAAAACGTTGATTACAACGTTATTTTTTTGTCAAATTTTCTGCTTTGAATAGTTGTATGGTGTTGTATAATATGACATAATTGTCATAGGAGCTGATTTCTATGAAACTTTACTATGACAGACGTTCTAAAAACCCTACATATTTCATCCAGCAGGGAATAAGGAACGGCAAAAAGACCACGACTAGAAATATAAAGAAAATCGGCAGGCATAATGATCTGCTCAGAATCACTGATGATCCTCTCGAATATGCAAAACAGGAGGTCGCAAAATACAATGAGGAATATAAAGCCGGAAAAGTATCACTTGATGTAAATATTGACTTTTCTAAGAAGCTTGCCTCTTCAGATGATCATGTTGCACATTCAAGTAATCTCAATATCGGCTATTTCTTTATCCAGTCCATCTATAATGACCTGAAAATAAAGAAGTTTCTTGATGAAATCATGGAGAATACAAAAGCAGAATATGACGCGAATCTTATAAACAGATTTCTCACGATATCAAGAATTCTCGATACACGATCAAAGCTGGGCATTTATGATCACCTTCATACATACTATGAACAGCCACATTATCTTTATGAATCATCGCTCAGATTCATGAGCCTTCTCGCAGGACATTTTGATGACTATATCACCCACCTCTATGAGGCAAGCAACAGTATCATCAGAAGAGATACCTCTGTGTGCTACTTTGACTGTACCAACTACTATTTCGAGATAGAAACAGCCGATGATGATTATGTGGATGAGGTCACCGGAGAGGTATCTTCTGCTTTAAGAAAATATGGAATATCCAAGCAGCATCAGCCCAGTCCTATCGTGCAGATGGGATTGTTCATCGATGCTCAGGGAATCCCTCTTTCCATGTGCATCAATCCGGAAATCAGAACGAGCAGCTATGCGCCACATCCACTGAGAAAAAGATGATAAGATCCTTTAGAGACAAAAGGCTTATATACTGTGCCGATGCCGGTCTTGGATCGATGGACATTAGAAGATTCAACTCCTTTGGAAGCAGAGCCTTCATCGTCACCCAGTCCATAAAGAAGTTGTCAAACCCACTTCAGAAAGCCGTGTTCAATGATGACGGCTATAGATTATTATCAAATAATATGCCGAAGACTCTGAAAGAGATGCGTGAATTTGACAGAATGGATGAATCAAACAGATTGCTTTATGATGATGTAGTATATAAAGTCATTCCTGCCGATAAGGCCATAGATCTTGGATTTACCGAAGAATATGAAACATCCTGCGGAAATACAAAACAGAAGAAGTCCAAAGGAAAGCTGAAGCAGTATGTGATCGTAACATTCTCAAGAAAAGCCATGGAGTATCAGAGATATGTACGAAACAGACAGATAGAGCGTGCAAGAAGACTGATAAGCAGCAACAAGGTTGAGGATCTGAAAAAGAATCCCAACGATCCGAAGAGATTTATAAAAAGAGACAAAAATGATAAGGATAGATACTATATCGATGAGGAGAAGATAAAAAAAGAAGAGATGTTTGATGGATTCTATGCAGTAGCTACCAACCTTGATGCAGAAGATAACGCTAAAGAAATCATCAGAATCAACTCACAGAGATATAGAATAGAAGACTGCTTCAGAGTCCTCAAGACAAATTTCAAGGCAAGACCAGTAAATCACAGAAGGGACGACAGAATAATCGCTCACTTCATGACATGCTACACTGCACTTCTTATCCAAAGGATAATTGAGGTCAAGCTCAATAGAAATGGCAGACACTTCACCACCGATGAGATAATAGAGAACCTGAAAAATATGAATGTGGTGAACAACCATGATCTTTACTATCAGGCAACATATACAAGCAGTGCAATCTGTGATGCATTAAACGATACATTCAGGTTGGATCTCGACAAAGAATACTATCAGCCCAAGGATCTCAATAAAAAAATCAAAAAAATTTCATAAGAAGCTTCCCATACAACAATTTTAAAAGGGAGAAAAACGCCCTTAAACAGGAACTTTTCTCCTTTTTTTATATACCCAACTGTCAAAAACGGGACTATATCATACAACTTTTACTCAAATCATGTATTGAGCAAGGCGCTCATAAAGTATATTTATAGGTGTTCAAATATTTTTTTGCGTAATGACTATGTATCACATATTAACTATCTTACTATGTGCACAAAAAAGACAGAGATCAACTCTCTGCCTACAATACTTTATTAATTGCTTCACTCACACTACTTACCACATCATTGACTTCTTCCTTTAAACTATCAGGAGGGAAATATAAGTAACTAAATATATCGACCATTGTGATTAAATGTGTTCAAATCTACTCAAAGGAAAGCTTTAATATGAACACATCAAATATCACAAATTATAAACCAAAGGATTTTGCTGAACTTTTAAGCGTATCTGTTAAGATATTATAACGTTGAGCTAGAGAAGGAAACTTAAAGGCAAACCGACCCCAAACTAAAGGCATTATTATACTTACAATCAGCATTTACTAAATCAAGTTGCATTTTTAAGATAGTCTTGTAATGTAAAAGAATTATTTGAATACCCACAAACCACAGGATAGTAAAAATTAAATTATATAAACGCCTATAAATCGGCGTTCATGAAGCTGAACTTGATGCATAGATTTTCCATTTGTACTATAATTAGATTAGAAATCAGATGGAGAACTCATGCAGGATATTGTTTCAATACTTCATGTATTCTCCTGCAGGCTGTAAAGGGCTTCGTAAGTATAAAAAACTGATAGAAAGGGATGAGGAAATTGCTGAAGAGCTTCAAGACGGAAATAAATCCAACAGAGGAGCAGAAAGTCAGGATTCGTAAAACAATAGGTACTTGCAGATTTATCTATAACTTCTATCTTGCTCATAATAAGGAGCTTCATGAAAGTGGCAAAAAGTTTATGAGCAGCAGCCAGTTTAGAGTATGGCTTAACAATGAATATCTTCCTAGCCATCCAGAATGTTCCTGGATCAAGGAAGCTTATTCAAAATCGGTAACACAGGCAGTCAATAACGGCCAGACCGCATTTAAGAGATTCTTTGATTACAAGAGCGCCTTTCCAAAATTTAAGAAGAAAGGCAGATCTGATGTGAAAATGTA
>SAMEA3387515__coassemble_2729_pt1 | contig 11762 bp, 10 predicted proteins | sample SAMEA3387515__metabat2_high_PE_030 | metagenome-assembled genome bin SAMEA3387515 (sample SAMEA3387515) | Felis catus | biome: Faeces | place: United Kingdom | collected 2012 | reverse complement strand
TCATAATATCAAAAAGAGGAACAATCTAGTTTCCCTGTTGTCCTAACCATTCCCACGCATTAAGATCCCCATCATAACATTCATTATTATCCCAGTAGATCCAAGAACAATGTCCATTATAAATATATGGTAAGCCATCTTCATTCTTATAGAGTCCAGTTGTATCACGAACACCATCAAATACAGAAACATGAACATTAGAAGCACCTGCTGCAAGTAGTCTTTTCACTGTAGGTTCAGTACATAGTGTATAATCAATCACATGATCCGTTTTCGCATATGTAAACCAGATAGGTATATGTTTAATCATATCAATTTGATCGTCAGTGATATATTCATCATGATACGCTTCGCAAATTGGAAATGCAGCTGCAAAGTAATGTGGATAATGGAGAAGCATTTCCATAGTCATATACCCACCATTAGAACATCCTCCAATATATATTCTATTTGTATCAATATCTCTATTCTCTTTAACATAAGAATCAATGAGTTCAAATAAACTCTTTGTATAAATAGAATCCTTTGTATCACTCTTATATTCACCTTTACCATCATCCATCCACATAGTAGGACATTGAGGCACAAGTACATAAGCTTGATTCATACACTTCTGAAATGGAACATCTGCCAATACAGTGACCTTATTTGCCAATAAATCAATAGAAGGATCTGTTCCTCCTTCCCCCAATCCATGTAACCAGATGACTAAAGGATGTTTCTTATCATCACTACTAGGTCTATATTCACCATAAGCATACTTTATTCCATCTACCGCCTTATATGAATTCATAATCCACTTATCTAATTGTGGGCATAATTTACCATCACCCTCTACATCAATATCCGGATTAACATCCATACCACATATATATATATTCTATAAGGATTACACCAATTGTTTAATTGAGTAGTAGCATGAAAGATAAACGGTGACCCAACACTAGGTGATATAGCCAACTCAATAGCCACATAACAAGATGCAGTATTCACTTTATTACCATATTCATCCGAAATATAAGCATTTATTATTTCTCTTTCTGTTCTTATTATTCCTTCTTCACCTGTTATTTCATCAAGTACACCATTCTTTTCTTCTATTACCTTTAAGTTATTCATATCTATCAAATCAATTACTTGATTGAGTTTAATAATAGTCTTCTTTACAGCTGGTCCAAAGTCTTCACCTGTGACTACTACTTTTTGAGTTCCTCTATGTTTCATATATATACTTTTTTCTCATTAAATACTAACAGCAATTGTTATAACACTAATCGATATACTAAAGTATAAAAAAGTTCAGAAATAGTTTGCACCATTTCTGAACACCTTTTAATATTCGATATTATTTTCTAAATCTTCCCCATTTGTCGCAATACACTTTTGGTACCAGTAAAATGATTTTTTCTTGTATCTATTTAAATCTTTTAAATCTTTAAAATCTCTATCAACATAAACAAATCCATATCTTTTTCTTATTTCTTTATGGCTGCTTAAAAAATCTATTGGTGACCATGCAAGATATCCCATTAAATCTACACCATCATGATCAACTGCTTTTTTAACAGCTGAAATATGTTTTTGATAATAATCAATTCTTACATCATCATAAACTTTACCATCAACTAGATGCTCATCAATTCCAATACCATTTTCCACAATAAACAACGGTTTATGATAACGCGAATAGAAATCTACAAGTGAATATCTTAACCCTTCTGCATCAATCTGCCATCCCCATTCATTGGCTGTATAGTATGGATTTTTCATATTTCTTTCATCAAATAGAATTTCATCTTCTAGTTCATTTGTATCTTCTATTCCTTCAAATGAAGATTGTACATTACTTCTATAATATGAAAAAGCAAGATAATCTAATTTCTGAGATGCTGCTTTAATTACTTCTTTTTCACTCTCATTAAAATCATACCTAATATTTCTATTTAATGCATACTGAATAAAATATTGAGGTAATTCACCAAAGCACATCGTATCAAATGCAAAGTAATTATGAAGTTTGTTTTTAAAATCAGCTGCCATAATATCTTCACTCTTACAAGTTAGTGGATAGAATGGCGCATGCCCAATCATTCCACCAACTTTTGCTTCAGGATCAATGCGTTTTATTACTTCTACAGCACGTGCATGAGCAATTTGAACATTAACACTAAGCTGCACATACATTTCACTTTTTTTCATACCTTCCGGAAGTATTGCACCAGCTACTAAATCCCCCATACCATATGCAAGATTAATCTCGTTGTAAGTAATCCAGTATTTAACTTTTCCTTTTAATCTTTGGACAACACTTTCTACATGTTTAGCATAGAATTCAATAACATCTTTATTTAGAAAACCATTATATTTCTTCAGTAAATGATCTGGCATATCAAAATGAACAAGAGAAACAACAGGTTCAATTCCTTTTTCATGAAGATAATCAATCATATCTTCATAATAAGCTAACCCTTTTTCATTTGGTTCATCTTCATCACCAAGCGGATTAATTCTTGACCATACAATAGAAAATCTATAAGCCTTAAACCCCATTTCCGCCATCAAATCAATATCTTCTTTATATCTGTGATAATGATCTACAGCAACACTTGTATCACAAAATGATGGTGCGATACCTGGTTCTGGTGTTACTTTCAACGTATCATAAACATTTAAACCCTTTCCATCTTCTAAATAAGCTCCTTCTGCTTGTACATTACTTAAAGCACCGCCCCATAGGAAATCTTTATTCATCACAAAATGCCTCCTTTATTTTGTTGTCATCATAATAATCATATTGCCATCGATCTCAATTTTACTATGCTGAGGAATTAAAAAATTATCTCCTATCTTTACATCAAACCCATCTACAACGCCGTCACCTTTTACAACAGTGGCTAATTGATAATTATCTGTTTCATAAATATTATTACCCTCAATAGCCAATTTAGTTACAGTAAATGAATCATTAGAAATAAATGTTGTTTTTAAACCATTATCCATTTTTTCTTCAACAGGCATAATATTATTTTTCATCATTTCCTGATCATATGATAAACAATCAATAGCTTGAGTTAAATGTAATTCTCTTTCATTTCCATACTTATCTTTACGATGATAATCATAAAATCTAAAAGTCACATCTGTAGATTGCTGAATTTCATAAACAATGCTACCTTTTTTTAATGCATGAAGAATGCCTGCAGGTAGATAAACAAAATCTCCAGTATGAACAGAAAGATGTTTGATCAATTCATCCCACTTATCATTATTAATATAATTATATAAATCTTTTTCATCTTTTGCATTATGTCCATATACAATAGATGCATTATTTTCACTTTTAATAAAATACCATGCTTCATTCTTACCTAATGTATAACCATATTTCTTTGCAGCTTGTGAATCAGGATGAACTTGAATACTCAAATCATCTTCAGGTGCTACTAAAGAAATAATAACTGGAAATTCCTCACCAGGATGCCCAAATAATTCCTGATGTTTTTCCCATAATTCTCTCAAAGTCATCCCTTTAAAAGGTTCAGACAAACATATAGTTGACGCATCTTTCTGTGCCGAAAAACTCCAAGACTGGCCAATTCCTTCAGGAAATTGCTTATATCCAAAATAATCTCTAACTAAAGTATGTCCCCAGATAGCAGGTCTAGGAATAGGATCAAAAAATAGTATACTCATTATTAATATCCTCCTATAAAAAAAGGCTTATGCCTAATATGTAAATAGAGCAAATAAGCCAATAACAGTAATAAATATTGATAAGAAACTTGTAAGAGAAACAACATTCTCTTTTAGTCTGACTCCATGCTTACTATAAATAAGATTGTTTACTTGTTTTGCTTTAGTAACATGATAATCTGCAAGTAACGCGAAACATACAACTGCAATTCTCATAGGGAGACTTGTACCTATTCCTTTAGAAATATAGTTCCATGGGAAGAATGCAAGAATAAAAGCAACAACAGAAGCAAATAAAGCTGCACTTATATATGGATTTTTTATATCGAGATGCTTCTGCAATTTATTCACTTTGTGACTCTTTTCCTTTGATTTTTTTTCATTATACTTTTCGGAATAACTTTTTTGTTTTACTTTGACAACCTCTGTACCACAATGGTCACAGAATTTCGAAGAATCGCTGATCTTCATTCCGCATTTTCTACAATACATAAATTTATACCTCTACTTCACCAAAATAGTTGCAATATTCGCAAGTGTAACAAACATACTAGCAAAAACTGAGATGTATGCATAATTCTTATTTCCAGTAGGCTGATAGCCTTTTTGTTCATCTTTCTTATCTAAATTAAGAGAGAGCGCACCACATATAATTGCTCCTACATATAATACTGTACTAATCATATATGGTATTTTAATATTTATACCAACTGTTTTAAAAATTGTTCCAAGAATAAAGTCAAAACCGAATAAAGCAATAAAGAAGAGGAGAAGACCTAACTTGGCAAAACTATTTTCATGTGGATTCTTTTTCAGTTTGATTGAAGAGTGCTTTTGCTTGTTACTTAGTTCTTTCCCACAATGATAGCAATAGATTGAGTCTTCAGGTATTTCTTTATGACAATATGGACATACCATGTTAAGTCCCTCCTTATAATTTATTATTCTTCAGTATTTAATTTAGCAACTTCAGATTTTTCATAAGCTTTCCAGAATGGATAGAAGATAACTAATCCAATTACAAAGTTAATGAATACTACTACGAAGCCACCAATAGATCCTCCAGCGCTTAGATATCCTAAAATTGGAGAAGGTGTTGCCCAAGGCAATGACATATACATTTTACCAACAAAACCAATTTTTGTTAGCCAATAAGTTAATGCAGCAGTTAAAGTATGAGTTAAGACAAATGGAATTAACAAGAAACCATTCATCACTACTGGTAAACCAAACATGATTGGTTCAATGATACAGAAAACTGCAGGTGGTAAGCAAATTAAACCTAATGGTTTTAAATGAGGTAATTTCTTACTAGACATAAACATATAAACTAAGATTGGCCAACAGCTTGATACCCACTGTGATAATCTACATAAGTTTGGAGTCCAAACATATGGAAGATCTTTGACAGCTGTATGAGCCATAAATGCTGCATTGTTTTCTGCTAACCACTGATTTAAGAATACGTTTGTAACTGCACCAGTGATGTTATCACCATGTAAACCACAAATCCAAAGTAAAGCGGACATAAACTGCTGGAAGCTGTAAACAAATACATTATCAGCGTTTCCGATTAATGGCATTAAGATTTCACCAACTGCTGATGGAATATTAATACCTGCAAGAGTTCTGATACCCCAACACACGATTGTGATGAAGAAATAAGGAATGATAGCTGAGAAACTATCAGAGATTGCTGGTGGAACTGAATCAGGAAGCTTGATTACGATATTCTTTTTATAACAGAAATCAATAATGTTAACAGCGATAGCACCTGCAATCATTGTAGTAATAAGCCCTGCACCACCCCAATAAGTTGATTCAAATGCACTAGCTCCAGTTTTAGCTAACTGACCAACTGAATTGTAGTTCAATAACATGAATGCAAAGAATGCGCCAACAGCACCTGTTGTTTTATTGAACCCTTTGATTTCAGCATATTCAGCACCAAATGCGATAATAATGTAGATAGCCATAATCCCCATTGATAAACTATTTACTAAAGCAAGATCTGCTGCCCATGGTTTTAAAAATGGGATTAATGCATGCTGTGTTAATCCACCATCAGAACAGAATAGATTAACAACTAAGAAAATAGAACCAACCATAGTTACTGGCAATGCAGCAACCATACCATTGACGATAGCACGAACAAATGGAATTTGACCAAAACGTGTCATAGGTCCGGCAATAACGTCAACTTTTTCTAAAACTTTGTCCATGAAGGACTGTTTTTCAGTAGACATTTTAAATTTCCTCCCTTTAAATTGATTTGAGAATCGTTTGTGTGTAAACGTTTTCTCTTATGTCTAAGTTAATATTATATTGTCTTTTCATAGTTTTCTATATAATCAGATGGCACATATTATGCCATCCGACTAACAAAACATGAATTTGCCCTTTATATCATCACATTTTCACGTTATGTATTTTAATTATTTTATGAGTAAACGTTTTCACATTTGTATTTTTAATGATATAATTCAACTAAGGAGTATCAAAAAAATGAAAACAACAAACAACGAAATTAAGATTATTCAAATTTTATTAGCATCAAATGACTATATATCAACTTATGAAATAGCTACACTTATCGGTATATCAAGAAGATCAGTACGAGAGGAAATTAATAACGTCAAAAACATTTTGAAAGAATTAGAGATTCATTTTACCTCCAAGCCTAATAAAGGTTATATAATTGATGAAAAAACACCTGAAATCATTAATAAGTTACAGGAAATTATTAATAAAAATGAAAACGATGATGCATATGCACTAGTACCAAATATACCGCATGATCGAGTTAATTATATTCTTAAATTATTAGCACAATCAGATAAGTATATTAAAATGGATGACATTGCCGATGACCTTCTAGTAAGCCGTGCAACAATTGCAAATGACTTAATAAATGTAAAAAAAGAATTGTCTAGATATAATATACATATAATTCACAAACCAAATTACGGTATTAAGTTGAATATTAATGAGCTTGAAAGAAGAAGAATTATTGCTGACCTTGTATTTGCGAGTATGACTCAAAGAGAAGTATTCTACGATTTTCTTGATACATATTTAGATACTTCAGATCGTGAAATTATCGAAATTATAAAAAACAACAATCTATATGATTATTCCACTTTAGTTGATCACTCATTCCGATTGGGTTGACCAAGTGTTCCGATACACTTGACCAACTAGCCATTTTCATAAAATTCTGATGGGGTTGACCAACCATTCCGATGAACCTGACCACCTAAAATCCTGACTGTACTTTATTTACAGTCAGGATTATTTTTTGTTTATCTGCTTCTCATTGACTTATCACCAAAGATTTTTATTGTCTGTGATTTTGATATTATTCTATCCATTATTGCATCAGCTAAGGCGCCTCCACCAAGCTTACTGTGCCATCCTGCAACATCAAACTGAGAGCAGAATACTGTTGAATGAATACGATATCTCTTTTCCAGTATTTCAAGAATATCCTGCTGTTCGGCATTATTAGTCCCTATCAACAGCCATTCGTCCAGTATTAAAAGATCACACTTTATGTATTGATTTATTCTCTTTCTGTAGTTTCCCTGAACCTTTGCAAGATCTAATTCAGCTAATAAGTCAGGAAGTCTTACATACATTACCTTCATGGTTGCATTACATGCCTCTACACCTAGTGCACATGCAATATATGATTTACCACTTCCTGTAGCACCAACTATAATGAGATTCTCATGTTTATTGATATATTCATTCGTTGCAAGTCTTTCAATCTGATCCTTATTCAATTGTCTATCTGCGTAATATTTGATCTGAGTCACTGAAGCTTTTGATTCTACAAAATTCGCATTCTCAATAAGTCTTTCAATCTTATGGTTATGCTTGGAATCTGTTTCAGCATCTATAAGAAGCGCCAGTCTCTGCTCAAAAGTTAATTCATGGATATCTTCTATTTCATCCTGTTCCTTATAGGCTTTCGCCATACCTTTTAACTTTAATAAAATCATCTTATCATATGTATCTCTATTCATTGTTGCTTCCTCCATAATACGATGAACCTCTGATAATCGCATAGCTATCATCAATCACCTGTTCTTCTTCTGTTTTTCTAATATCTTGATTATGTGCAATAATTAATTTAATATTCTTGTAGCGGGGCACAGCCAAGTGTTGAAGCGCCATATGGCAAGCTTCCTCAAGCTGCTTGGATGAATATGAGTCTGCCAACTTTAATATTGATCTGCAGCCGTTATATGCTTGTTGTTCCGCTTTATAATGATTCAATAACTGGTCAATGACCTTATAGGTACTAGGTCCTATCTTATCTGCCCACTTTCTGAAGCTATCTCCATTCCATTCACCTGCTTTTTTATGATTCAATGGCATATGATCCATATTGGTAGAATATTGACCAGGATTACCATATAAACGTCTATGAGAACAGATACGTTTCTTCTTGTAATAGACTTCAATGACGCTTCTAGTGATTCTTACATCAACTTTATGCTTGATATACTCATAAGGGACTGAGTAATACATCTTATCAATAGAAATATGATAATTGTATTGTACTGTAGCCTGCTTCCATACAGCGAATTCATATGGTTCTTTAGGAAGAGGTCTCAGGAACATCTTCTCTTCATTTTCAAAGATTTCTTTACGGCTTCCATTTCTCTTCTGGAATGGCTTTGCATTGAATTCTTCAAGACATTTTTTAATTTTCACATTAGCTTCAATGACGGAATTGAATTCCTCCTTTCTTAGACGAGCTATTATGGAGGATGTCACCTTGCCAACAGTACCCTCTACACTTGGCTTTCCTTTTGGTGATCTTACAAGCGTTGGAACTATAGCTACATCATAATAGTCACCCATTTCCTGATAAGCCTTGTTTAATATCACTTCACCATTTTTAGGGTGTTTTATGATACCCGTTTTTAAGTTATCAGGAATAAGTAATGGTGTAGTTCCACCAAAAAACTCAAACATATGAACGTGTGCATTAATCCAGTTCTCCTGCTTCATATCACTCATAAGTTCAACATAGGTATACTGACTGTATGGCAGTGTTGCCACGAAAAGATATCCTTTAGTTACTTCACCAGTAAGTTCATTAACTATTGGAACAGTAGTACCTGCCCAGTCCACTTCAATTCTTTCAGCTATCTTATGATCAAAGTGCATCGTAGCTTTGTTTCTTTCGATATACTGATTGAAATAATTACAGAACTGAGAATACTGCAATGGAATCTTACCTGCAGCTCTTACCTCATTGTAGTACTCCTGCCATAAGAGCATCTTGGTTACACCAGGTTTTTGTAGTTCAAGATACATCATTTCACAATCAGGCTTCGGCTGTAAATTGTCACTATCATCTTCTGGCTTTGGAAACAGCTTGTCAGCGAATTCTTCACTAGTCATAGTGCTGACATCATTCCAGGATAATCTTAAAGACTTAGCAGCATTTTCTACTTTTCTGATTGTGTTTCTTGAAGTCTTTAATAGCTTTGAAATTTCGTTTCTAGACATACCTAGTGATAAATATCTGAAAATCTCTTTGTATTTTTCCTCGTATGGTTTCAAAATAAAAACTCCTTTCCTGTAAAATATTGTGTAGATTTGATGCTTATCTACACCTTAATTTTACTAGAAAAAGAGTATGTATAATATAATTGATCAACCTAATCGGAATGATTGGTCAAGTGTATCGGAATTAATGATCAGGCTAAATCGGAATTGTTGGTCAGCTACGCCATAATAATCACTATACATCAGTGATTTGAGTTTAGCGGATATTCTTATCAATTATTCCATTTCCATTGCTAGAAACATGGCTGGCCATCCACTTGACACAGTATTTGAAGATTTCGAAATATTCAAAAATACTAAAGAATATCATACTGTACTAGACTTATCTCGCGTTGCAAAAGAACATTTCGATGTGGATTTTAATGATTCTGAAAAGAGCTTTTTAACATTAATGTTAATCTGTAAAGGATCAACTCACGATAATATTTATCAGGAAGACCAAATAACTTCTAAACTGACCCACACAATTCTTGATGATATTTATTCATCTACACTTATTTATATTGATAATCGTTATTATGATAGACTATCTCTTTATATCCAAACAGCTTTACTAAGGCAAAAATATCAAGAAAAAATAAGAAATCCTCTTTATGATCAAATTCAAGATGATATGCCATTTGCATATTATCTAACCAAAATAGTTAATAAAAGAATTAAAGAATATACTGATACTCCCTTATCACGAAGTGAAATCACATCTTTCACAATATTTTTCAACAATATCATAACTGATCATACTGATCATCGAAAAAAAGTACTACTTATTAATTGTATGGGAAATTTTGCTTCCAATTATAATACAAATATGCTAGAGAAAGATTTGTCTAACGACCTCATTATACAAAAATGTATTTCTTACCCTGAATTATTAAAAGAGGATTTAAGTAATTATGATTTGATTATATCCAATGCTCCTATCCACAAAAACTATGATATTCCTGTCATAAATACAAATTATATTATTACTATGGATGATATCATCTTCATCAAAAGCAAACTCACTTACTATTTCAACGAAGAAAATTTGGTATACTATTTCCATCCAGAACTATTTGAACATAGTGTATCTGCAAAGACAAAAAAAGGTATTTCTACAGTGCTTTATCAAACACTCTGCAAGATATACCCTCTTATGAAATCGTCTGTTAAAGCGAATTTTACAAACAAGAATAAATACTCACTTCATTCATTTAATAACAGTATAGGCTTGTTAAAACTCAATACTCCTATTAACTCCAATACCAATAATATCATTCTCACCTTTAAAGAACCTGTCAATTATGATGACCAGGAATTCCAGGTTCTCATAGTATTCTCTAGTTATGATCAAAACAATATTATGTATGATACGCTTTATAATACTTTAAAGAAAATCAGTGAGGATAATACATTAATAGAATCGTTAATAAAATGTGAGAGCTACACAGAATTCTTATCAATACTCATCAACAATAAATAGCATAAATCAAAAAGAGAATCATAGCGTAACTCCCTCAAAAATTTAATAACCATAAGAACCCTAGAATAAATTTTCTAGGGTTCTTATTATTAGTCTAAGTCTTTTCCATCAGATTTTATTGCTTTTTGATACCAATAAAATGAATCTTTTTTACTTCGATGTAAATCTCCTTTACCTTCATCATTCATATCTACATAGATAAATCCATAACGTTTATCCATTTGTCCTGTAGTAAATGAAACCAAATCGATTGGAGCCCAAGAAGTATATCCAAAAATATTAACGCCTTCTTCTCTTGCTTTCATTAAGCTCTTAATATGACTTCTGTGATAATTAATACGATAATCATCATGAATAGAGCCATCTTCTTCTACTTTATCATAAGCTCCTAGACCATTTTCGACATCGAAAATAGGTACTTGATAACGATCATTTAAGACATGTAAAAAGTATTCATAGCCAGTTGGATCGATTTGCCATCCCCAATCAGATGCTGTTAAATATGGATTTTTTAAGTTTGCTGAAGTTCCTGCACCATCTAAAGCTTCTCCTGCATCTTTATGTGTTGTTACTACGTTAGACATATAATATGAATAAGCTAGGAAGTCAGATTTACCTTCTATCAAATCTTTTTTATCTTCTTCACTAATATCTAAAACAACATTATTCTGCTTCCAAATACGTTTGGCATAAGACGGATAATATCCTCTTACCATTGTATCTGCACAATAAGCAAATTTTTCTTGGAATTGTTTATAATTTTCAATTACATCTTCAGGATCACAAGTATATGGATAACTACAGAATCCTGCAATCATACATCCTACTGAAATATTTTTATCAATTTCATGTGCTACTTTAACAGCTTTAGCTGCCGCTACCATTTGATTATGTAATTCTTCAAAAGCAAATTGTTTTCCTTCTTTACCATCAAAATGTAATAAAATATTAATTTCATTAAAAGTTAATTTGAATACCCACAAACCACAGGTTAGTGAAAATTAAATTTCATAAGCACCGA
>SAMEA3387515__coassemble_2514_pt1 | contig 13947 bp, 25 predicted proteins | sample SAMEA3387515__metabat2_high_PE_030 | metagenome-assembled genome bin SAMEA3387515 (sample SAMEA3387515) | Felis catus | biome: Faeces | place: United Kingdom | collected 2012 | reverse complement strand
TGGCGCTAAGTGCTTATGAGCACAAAAAAAGAACACACGACAGCCATCGTGTGCTCCCACTCAATCTTGGAAAAGATTGATAAAAATCAGACAGTGCTAATTATAGCACAGAAAGAGGAAATTATGAATAGTAAAAGAATCTTATTAATTACAATTAATTTGTTTGTTTTAGGCATGGTTATTTCAATGATTAGTACAGGCACAAATTGGGATAGTACAGCCGCACATGTCTTAAGTGCTTTCTCATTAGGATTAAACATCTTATTTTTGGAATATATCGGATTAAAGGGGGATAAATAATTATGATCAAACACGTAGAAACACCATTCCTACACCTTGAGATTAAAAACGGGAACTGTGAAGTAACAGGAACAGGAAACACATGGCAGTACTTATTGCTATTTGCCTACATCGTTAAAGCTGCCAAAGAAGGACGCTTCACTAATGGGTTTGACGCTGAAGGAGAAAAAAAGGAATTCAATAGAATTATAAATAAGGTGTATGAAAGTCCAGATGATGCAATTGAGGCATTTGGACCATTAGGAGATGTAAATACAGTCTCCGATATCTTAGAAGCGCTAGATAGCTTGTTTGAAGGGGATTACGTAGATGGAGAATAAGAAAGATATTCTAGAGAGCCTTTTTGAGACTCTCACTAGAACTAGAAAGTGGCGAGATGAAATCGCTGAAATGCTTTACCACAAGGATAAGAACGGCAATGAAGAGGTCACTGTCAGACTTTATGAAGGTAATGAAGAAGTGTTCATTGATGTTACTGGGGACAGTGGCATGGCTCTTATTAAAGACGTTATTAACGCTTTAGAATGTGTCTAAGGGGGTGAAAGATTATGAAAGGTGTAATTAAGCACAAGTTGCCAAAAACTCGTGAGGAGTGGCTATATGACCGTTTAAAGGGTATAGGTGGCTCAGATGTTGGTGCAGTTTTAGGACTTAATAAGTATAAAAGTGCCTACACTCTGTGGGCTGAAAAATGCGGACTTCTTCAAGATGAAGAGGAAGACAACGAAGCTATGAGAGTTGGTAGAGATTTAGAACAGTATGTCGCTGACAGATTTACAGAAGCGACAGGAAAGAAAATTAGAAAAAGTGGGTTTTCTTTTCAATCTGAGAAGCATCCGTTCATGCTCGCAAATGTTGACCGTTTAATTGTTGGTGAAAAGGCAGGGCTTGAATGTAAAACCGCTAGTGCACTAACTAGATGCGATTTTGAGAATGGTGATATTCCACCAAGCTATTATTGTCAATGTATGCATTACATGGCAGTAACAGGCTTCGAAAAATGGTATATAGCCGTTCTAGTGATGGGCAAGGGCTTCTTTTGGTACGAAATCAACAGAAATGAAGAAGAAATTGAAGCACTTATCAAGGCTGAAGGTGATTTCTGGGAAATGGTCAAACAAGGTAATGCGCCTGACGTCGACGGCTCAGAAAGTACAAAGAACACATTGAACACAAGATGGCAGTCTCAAGTAAAAAGTTGTGTTTTAGGGCATGAAGCCGAGGACAGTGTTAAAGAGTTGCTTTCTATCAAAAAGAGAATTAAAGCTTTGAAGGAACTTCAAGTTTCTTATGAGAACTCTATCAAAGCAGAGATGGAAGATGCAGAAGCTGCAGAACTAGAAAATGTCATGATCAAGTGGAAGACTTCAAAAAGTATGACTTTTGATAGAGATAAGTTTAAAAAAGAAAACCCAGAGTTATTTAAACAGTACTTGAAAGAAAGTACTCAAAGAAAATTCTATGTAAAGGAGAAAAAAGGAGAAAAATAATGCTAAAAAGACAAGATTTTGTAAACAATATTTTAGATATGTTTGATGACATTGATGCTTTAAAAATGGAAAACGAGCGTTTAAAAAACTGTGTTCCTAAAGTCAATACAAAAAATAACAGCATAAACCGCATTGATGGCTTGATGATTGAAAAAGGCATAAAAGCAACTCTTGAAGAAACGCTTTATCATTGGAACAAAGTATGTTGTAACTATGACGAAGAAGCAGATACATATAGCTATACTTCATTCGAAAATTGGCTCAAGCAAAAAGTAAGAATTGAAAAAATTCCTAATTCAGTGTCTCGTGATGAATTTGTCACATATTTTAATAGTCAATTGTTAGAAATGTACAAGAAAGAAAAAGAAGAATCATTAAAAGAAGAAAAGGAGAACAGATAATAATGGCAGAAGTAAATCAGAAAGGTATTATTGCGAATACCACTAAACAGGCAGTTGCTAATAAGCATAAGCCTCAAACAATCAAGGACTATATCAAGGTATATGAAGGAGAAATCGCTAAGGCATTGCCTAACGTAATCACTCCTGAAAGATTCAGTCGCATCGCTATGACGGCAGTCACTAATACTCCTAAGTTAGCAAAATGTACACCACAGTCATTCATTGGTGCATTGCTTATTGCTGCACAGTTAGGAGTTGAACCTAATACAGCACTAGGACAAGCATATTTAATCCCATACGGCAATCAATGTCAGTTCCAATTAGGTTACAAAGGGGCGCTTGATCTAGCATACAGAACAGGAGAAGTAAGAAGTATTACTGCCGAAGTTGTCAGAGAAGGTGACTTATTCGAGTACGAATTAGGTTTAAATCCTAAATTGAAACATGTACCAGCACAGAAAGGAAGAGGAAAACCGATTTTCTACTATGCAGTATTTAAATTAGTAAATGGTGGGGAAGGTTTCCAAGTCATGAGTTATGAAGATGTTACAGAACACGCCAAGAAGTATTCTAAAACATTTAATAATGGACCATGGCAAAGTGCCTTTGATGAAATGGCTAAAAAGACAGTGCTCAAGAAGCTATTGAAATATATGCCGTTAAAAACAGAATTCGTTAAAGCAGTAGCACAAGATGAAACAATTAAAAACTTTGATGTTGGAGAAGACAACAGAGACATTCTAGACAAGCCTAATGAATGGGTTGATGCAGATGTCAATATTGTTGATGAAGACACAGGAGAAGTCAAAGAATAGGAGATGTGAAAGATGGAAAGAAGGAGATGGATAAAACTTTATATGATGGACTACGATGAAGTCTATCACGATTCCAAGATGTTCCATCTTTGGATTGACATCTTACTACACACTAATCCTGTTGATTATTATCATCACGGAGACTTGATCAAGAGAGGACAATGCATCCTCTCTCTGAATCAGGTCGCATCAAGGTGTCATATGTCTAAACCGACAGTTTCCAAATACCTTCACTTATTAGAAGAATGTGGAAAAATTAAGTTAGATATATCTAAAAAGGGCACTAAAGTGACGGTATTAAACTGGGATAAATACCAAAGTAACGGGTTTTCAAAAAGCGAAAACGAGGAGTCGGAAGATACTACCGGTTTAGCAAGTGGTTTAGCAAGTGGTTTAGAACTAAACCAAGAACTAAACCCTAATAAGACAATAAAAGAACAAAGAAAAGAGAAAAGAGAAAAAGACTGTACTGTAGAGTATTGTCCGTCTTATGAATCTATTTTTTCTATTTTCTTTAAGAAAGACAAGTTGGAGTACATCAGTGAATATTATGAATCTGTAAAAGATAGAACTGATATAAGAAATCTAGAAAAACATATAGATGGATTCTTGAGAAATAAAGAGGCTGAAAAAAATAAGCCTATACCAATAGCAGAGAGAAGAAAGAAAGAAAAAGAAGAATCTTCAGAAAATAAAATACCAGACGCTATTGTATTAACTCCTGAACAGGAAGAAGCACGCAAAAGGCTTCAAGAGTTACTTGATAGTAAGAAGTATGAACATGATGAAGATTTAGATTAAGGAGGGGGTTTATAAAAAAATGTTTAAAGAGATTGGGAAACTAAAAGGATTATTGAATTATCCACAACAATTAATACTCGGATTAGATAACATAGCACATGTAAATGGTGATGATCTAACTCTTATTATTACATCAGAAGAATGCGCAGAGTTAATTCAAGCCATTAGCAAAATAAAAAGATATGGTTTTTATGATGAATATGAAGATAACTTACACGAAGAAGTCGCAGATGTTCTTATCTGTATTACCGAATTGGTATGTCTTGGTTATTTAGATATCGATAAAGTGGCAAAGTATCAGGAATTGAAAATTGATAGAGAACTTGAAAGAGCAATCCAGAAAGAGGAAGAACTGAGAAAGGAGACAGAAAAGCATGGAACTTGTGAGTGATGAAAAACTAGAAGCAGTCGCTGACTTCTTGGCAGATGATGAAGTGTTTGGAATTGCTCCATGTTCACATTTCAATAATTCTCTAAAAAGAAATAGAGTTAACGTTCCTTGTGACATTGGGGATTGTGACGGAGACTGTCCATTCTATTCAAAAGAAAACTTCTTGAATTGGATTAAAGAACCTAATAAAAGATTTAGCGTTGAAGATTTAAAGAGACCCAAAGCAATAGATTTTGTTGAATATATAAATAATGATGATGCTGCTCCAATAGATTATCCTAATTACGCTGAAGCTTTAGAAAGATACTGCACTGATTTGGAAAATTTATTCGCTGATCTCGAATATGATTTAGAAACTGCTGAATGTGAAAATAGAACGTTAGTTGATAAGTTATCAAAGATTAGAGGTGTTTTAGATGAACACTATTAAAGTGAATAAAGAAATGCTGAAAGCATTGCTTGAACTACTCTTTAGAACAAATAGTTGTTATGTGATAAAAAACGAGATGCGTGATGTGTCGGGTTGTGATGATTACGATTGCGGTTGCATCGAAGAGTATTGCCCTTATCATAGCGTTGAAAATTTTATTAAATATTTAAAAGATGAATGGGAGGAAGATTAATATGCTAAATGCAGAAAAGAATAAGAAAGTAATACTAGATCTTACAGAAGGAGGCTATTATTTTGCGGTTAGCAAAGATAGACAAAATATTGCAAGAAGCTGTGATGGTCTTAACTGTGAAGACTGTATTTTTGATGAAGAAGAGGATTGCGGTTGCAGTTTTTCGCGTATGAAATGGATGCTCTCTGAATATAAAGAGCCAATCAAAGTGAACAAACTAGAATATGATATTTTGAAACATCTTTCAGACAATACAAAATATTTGTACATTACAAGAGACAGATGCAACAGGCTTTTTCTTTACGGCATGGAGCCAACTAAAGGTGATGGCTATTGGCAAGGCAAATACTATGCTGGCATGTCAGCGCTTAATAAATTATTCCAATTCATTAAGTGGGAAGATAGTACTCCTACACCGATCAAAGATGTTCTTGATAACTGCGAGGTGGTCAATGATGCTGAAGAATAAAGAAGAGAGAACCTCATTCTTAAGAAATGAGAAGAACTGGGAAGTTGAGTATTTAACACCTGATATTAAAATGCTGACTTTAAAATTAACACCTAAACTATATGTCAGAAAAATTCAAGTGATGGGTTTTAATAAATATTTTAAAAAAAGTGGATGGTATACGCAGTTTACTAAGTTCTTTTATCCTGATGATTTATATTATAGTCCTAATACTTCCGATACAGAATTATTGCGATATTTAACTGCACATAAAAATGATGATTACATTGAAGACTTAGAAGCGAAAGGAGAACAGTAAAATAATGAGAATAAATGAAGTGTTAACAAGAGTCGATGAAGATGAACTCATTGACATTAGATGTAAAAGTTGGAATTTTTGTATACAAGGAACAAAATGGGAAATCACTCATAGTGAAACATTCATGGATAACCATTTTGGAGATATGTTAGTAACTCATATTGAAGTAAATGATTCGCCAAGAGGACACGCAATCATGCTATTGGCTGATTCTGGAGAAAGTATAAGAGGTTAGATTTATGAAACTCTATAAACCAAAAAGACCTAGTGTCAACCCTCAGTGCAGTATGTTCTTCGTTGGTGATCAAGGCTTTGTGAAATATGGCGATGAACGCTATTTGGAATATTTAGAAAGATATTGTGATGATCTAGAGGAATACTGTGATGAATTGAAAGAGATTATTCATGAACTGATTTTAAATACTAGACCAGATGATGAATTATTCCTTTCGGTTATAGAGCGAGTTTCATTAGAAGACTTGGAAAAGCCAAAAATGATAGATAATCCGTTTTTAGCAAAAGAGGAGCTTTAGCAAAAAAACATAAAGGAGACAAGTAAATATGACTAGATATACATCGGAACAGGTCCAGGAAATCGTAGAGGACTGGGAAGGCAAGTATAACAAGCTAGAAGAAGAGTATTCATATTTGAAAGAAGAATATGGAGAGCTTGAAGAAGAATGTCAAGAATTGAAAAGAGAAAGAAAAAATATTCCGTTAAAGGTGAAAAGCGTATATTTGTCGCAGAATCATATAACAGAATTGGAACGTATTACTGAATTGGAAAACGCGGTATATAAAGCTCAGGAAATTAATAAAGAGCTCCATGAAACTAACCTGAAATTAAGTAAAAGTCTCAAAACTGCTAACAGAGATTTCTTTATCATTGCAGCGTTCCTTGCTGCTACACTGGTGATGATGCTTGGCATGCTTATCAGATAAGGGGGAGTGATTATGGTGAGTTTCTATAGAACATGCAGATATGAAAATGAAAATTATCTATTTCATTGTTTTGAACAGTGGTCAAACGTTATAGGAGAATCCGTTGCTATTGGTGGACATCCAGGAGGGCAGATTAGTCAAGTATTCGCTCTAATCGAAGACGGAAAAGGCAATATCCATCGTGTTGACCCTACAACGATAACATTTACTGATGATAAGTTTCTTGATTATTTTTGTGATTTAGACGAGGAGTGATATAGATGTTTTTATTACAGGTATTAGAAAATGTGTTTTCTGTGTTTGCTATCGTTATGCTGATTGTTGGCGTTCTTATCGTGATATCAGTGATTGCTATTGCAGTTTTCGTTATTGTGTCGGTCGTTGTGAATGGCATCGAAGAAGATAAGGAGAATAATAACTTATGACAATAAATGACAAGGAGGAACACTATTAATGCTTAATCGTGCTTTATTAGTCGGAAGACTTACAAGAGACCCCGAACTAAGAAGAACAGGGAGTGGGAAAGCTGTTACAAGCTTTAACCTAGCAGTAGAAAGAAACTTCAAGAGCGATGATCAGGAAGCTGATTTTATCAACTGTGTATGTTGGGGGAAGATTGCGGAAAACACAGAGCGCTATTGCTCTAAAGGTTCCCTCGTTTCTGTTGATGGTCGCATTCAGACAAGAAACTATGAGAACAATCAAGGTCAGAAGGTATATGTTACTGAGGTGATTGCTGACTCTGTACAGTTCATTAACACTAGAAAAGAAAATCAGACAGCATCACAAGCACAAGTAAATAATCAAGCACCTGTTAATAACTATGCGAGCAATGGACTGATTCAGCAGTTTGAGGATGAAGGCTTAATCATGGATGAAGAGGATATCCAATTCTAATGAGCAAGTACAACTCAAGAAAAACTACAGTTGACGGCTTCACATTCGATTCCAAGAAGGAAGCAAAACGCTATTTGGAATTAAAGCAGATGGAAAAAGACGGATTAATTAACGATTTGCAATTACAGGTGCCGTTTGTATTGATCCCTCCTTTTGAAATCGAAATTGATGGGAAGAAGAGAAAAAGAAGAAAGATGGAGTATATTGCTGACTTCGTCTATTACATCAATAACGTTAAAGTTGTAGAAGACGTCAAAGGCAGAAAGACAGAAGTTTATAAGATTAAGAAAAAGATTTTTGAATATAAATTCAAAACAACGATAAAGGAGACGTAGAAAAAATGAAAGTAGCAAGAAAAAACACATACTATGTTTACAACGCTGAAAACGGCGAGTTCCTTGGTTGTGGGAGCCGTTGCGACATAAGAAAATATTTTAATGTAGGATTAGAACGCATAGAATCATGTGCAAAAAGCAGAGAGCCGTTAGTTTCAACAAAAAATGACATAATACTAAATATTAGCAAAGTAGAAGGAATAGTTGAAAATATACCTTTTACAGTCGGGCTTACAAGAACAGAATGTAACTTTGTAGAAGTTTTCAAAATATTCAGATGCCCAAGAAACGAAGAAGAAAAGGAATATATGAGAACGCACTTTTCAATTATCAACCTTGATAAAGTAAGGTTCGAACTTGATACGAGGTCATTTAATGACGGATTCCCATTCAGAATTAATTTCACAGGAAAAGGAAGACTGCGCTCAATTATTTTTAACGAAAAGTTCTATAGTAGAAAATTAGCAGAAGAAAGGCTCAGATATTTACAGGACTTTCAAGCGAAACAACGTAGCGGTGATTTCTGGTATTTTAAAGATAAATACGACGCTTCAAGAGTTGTATGTGTTGACAGGACTAGAAGCGGAAAGAATAAGATTATGTCACCTTCTCGTGACACAACAAAAAAAACAAATTATAAAGAGTATTTAGATCTAGTTCAATTTCTACAGTCTGAATTCATCAGATAATCAAGCAGGGCATTGAGTTCTCTATATTTAACTCATAAGAAAATTTAAAATAAGAAAATCTATATGGATTACTCTTAATAGATTCTTTTCTAAAAGCAAGATCCTCTCATGGATTCGATGCCCTAACATATTCTTAAAACCAACAAACAACAGCAGTGTCATGGCTTTGCTTCCATCTCTTCACCTTACTTTGCAAAGAATAAGAGTATGAAGCGCTAATTTTGCTACTATCCAACTAAGTTATGATGCTACTGGGAAGACAGAAAGAATGAATTGAAAATCAAAAGACAGAGTAAAGGACTTCTTTCTCTCTTCCAGAAAGGAGGTTAAATGGGAAACTTTGTTTTATATCGTAACGGAAAAAGAACCGATATAACTGGATCAATAGAAAAGATAAGTCAGTATGTTGATGCTACTCAATTAGCTCTAAAACATAGATGGCAACGTATATATAAACATGAAAGTGTATTTTCAAATGAGATACCTATTAAAATAGGGAGTATGTACGATAATGAGGAATATATGACAAACATATATGCTCACAGGAAAGTGCACAAAAAAGAAAAGAAAAGGGCGAGTTACGAAGATAGACAGTTCTATGTTGTCTATGACATGAATGACAATGTAATTATTGCAGGCACTGCTGAAGAATGCGCTAATAGGCTATCCATTGGATTAGCTAGTTTCTACTGCAAGGCAAGCAATCAGCACAGCGATAAATACAATGCAAGGCATCCTAGCGCTGCCCCCAAGAAAATATTATGTATATACTTTAAAAGATAAGGAGGAGTGAAATTAAATTGTTTTTTATTCTATTTGTATTGGTGATAGTGATTTATTTATTTTTTATTTTTGAATAGGAGGTAACGTATGACAGCCGAAGAAGTCAGAACATATTTAAAATCATATAGGAATCTAAAAGACAAAGCAGACTATCTACAGAATAAGTTAATAAACGTTAAAGCAATCTCATATAGAGACAGTCCAACAGGTTCATACAGTGAGCCCAAGACGCAGAATGACTATATATTGATGAAGGATAGGTGTTTAGAAGAAATGGCTCTCATACGTCAAAATATAGATAAACTAGATGATATCAATCATAGGGATGTACTCTTTTATCGATACATCGAATTAATGAGCATCTATGATACTGCTGACATGCTGCATGTATCGCAGAGAACAGCAGAGAAGTATATACATGATGCAATTGAAAAGATGATTGTTATTCTATCTTAACGTGAATACACGGCTATAAACGTTAAACGGCGCAACACTGCGCATTTATATGTTATATAATGGTAAAAAGAGGCAAATTAAGCAGAGAGGCATAATAAAGCCTCTTTTTTTATTGCTTGATAAGAAAGGGGTGCGACTATGACAGAAAAGCAGAAACTATTTTGTGATGAGTATCTAAAAGATACTAATGCTACAAGAGCATATCTAACAGTCTATGCCAATTGTAAAAGTGCCACCAGTGCAGCACCTCTTGCTTCTAAGCTTTTAAAGAAAGAAGAGATACAAAAGTATATCTCTGAAAAGATGGAAGAGATTCATAATGAGAATACTGCCGACATTCAGGAGATAGTTGAATATCTAACATCTGTTATGCGCGCTAAATCAGAGTCTTATGTAATGATCATGAACGGTAACGGTATGCAGAAGGTCATACAGAAGCCTCCGGACGAGAAAGAAAGGCTTAAAGCTGCTGAATTATTAGGCAAGCGTTTTGGTATGTTTACGGAAAATGTAGATGTTACATCGAACGGCAAGACAGTAATCGTGGATGATATAGATGAAAGTTAGTTTAAAGTCCATTATTGGTCCTGCTTTCTATGATGTTCATAAGCATATCAAAAACAATGATTACACGCACTATTGGTTAAAAGGTGGCCGTGGATCATTGAAGTCTTCATTCATTGGTACTGAAATTCCTTTAGGCATCATGAGGGATGCACAAAAGGGACTGATGAGCAATGCAGTTGTTATCAGACGTGTAAAAGATACATTGAGAGGTTCAGTATATGAACAAATCAAATGGGCTATTTACATGATGAAAGTTGAAAATGAATGGGAGATGCCTGACTCAAAACTGCAGATGACTTACAAGCCAACAGGACAAGTCATCATATTTAAAGGTGCTGACAATCCTAAAAAGTTGAAATCAACAAAGGTGTTTGTAGGTTATATAAAATATGTTTGGTTTGAAGAATGTGATGAGTTTGAAAGTTATGACAAGATCACCAATATCAATCAGTCTTTGCTTCGTGGTGGTCCTGAATATTGTGTGTTCTACTCTTTTAACCCTCCTGAAAGCCAAAGAAATTGGTGCAACAAAGAAGTTTTAGTAAAAAGGGATGATACATTCGTATCTCACACTACTTATCTTCAAGCACCGAAAGAATGGCTTGGAGAACAGTTTTTAATTGAAGCTGAACATATGAAAAAAGTTAAGCCTGAAAAATACTGTCATGATTATTTAGGTGAAGTTACTGGTACAGGCGGTGAGGTTTTTACAAACCTTGATATACGTGAGATAACCGACGAGGAAATACAGGTATTCGATAGATTAAAAAACGGATTGGACTTTGGTTATGCTGGTGACCCATTGGCATATGTCAAAGCAAACTATGACAAGACGCGCAGGCGTCTTTTTATTTTTGGTGAAGTATATGGAACTAGACTATCAAATGCCAAGGCCGTGAAACTCATAAAAGAGATCAACCCACTCAATAAGCTAGTCACTGCTGATTCAGCTGAACCAAGAACCATTAATGAATTCAAGTTATTAGGTCTCAATATCATCGGTGCAAAGAAAGGCGCTGACAGTGTGGACAATGGAATAAAGTTCCTTCAGGACTTAGACAAGATAATTATAGATCCTGTTAGATGCCCCAATGCTGCACGTGAATTCAATGACTATGAAATTGAAATGGATAGAGACGGCAACCTTAGAGGGGAGTTCCCCGACAGAAACAACCACACTATAGATGCGGTTAGATATGCTATAGAAAATGAAATCCTTATGAAGAAGGCAAGAGCAGGAAAGAGGAGATTTTAAAAGATGTATTATACTTTCACGATTCCACGAGAAGAATTCGACGAGACAAACATAGACAGAAGCATGATCCTTCGTCTCATTAGCAAGCATTATAGTATTCGTGCTCCTGAGATATTGAAGAATGTCGGCTATTACTTTGGCAAGCATGCCATCATGAACAGGGAAAAGAAGTTCAAGAACCAGCCGAACAATAAGATCATGGTAAACCATGCTAAAGATATATCAGATACAGCAACGGGCTATTTTCTTTCAAACCCTATCACATTCAAGAAGAATACAGAAGACGGCAATATTGACAAGCTGACAGGTGCTTTTGTTGATGCTGAAACAGATGATACAGATTCATGCAATGCCATCAATATGTCACGTGCTGGTGTCGCTTATGAGTATGTTTACTTATGTGAGCATGAAAGCAAGCTGATGACCAAGACACTTGACCCATTGTCAACATTCAAAGTTTTCGATGCTTCAATTGAACAGCATGAACTATTCAGCGTTTATTATTCGATTGAAAAAGATGATTCTACTGACAGGTTCAATATCATCGCAACAGTAACAACTGAGAACTATGTCACAAGAATCGGAATCACTTGCAATGAGGAATTCGAAAAAGGCGAGTTTTCAGAACTAGGTGAGCCTTATCCACATTTCTTAGGTGAGGACCCTATCATTGAGTATAGAAACAACATGGACTGCATTGGAGACTATGAACAGCAGATTTCTCTAATTGACGCATACAATACATTATGCTCTGACAGAATCAACGATAAGGAGCAGTTCATTGACGCAGTGCTTGTTGTCTATGGTGCTCTTTTAGGTGATGACGATGAAGAAGCAACAAAAGCACTCCAGGCTATCCGTAAGAACGGTGTTATGGAACTTCCTAGTGATGCACGCTCTGAATATCTAACTAGAACATTTGACGAGAATGCGGTGGAAACACTCAAGCGTTCAATAAAGGAAGATATCTATTCACTTTCTCATGTTCCTAATCTGACAGATGAAAACTTTGCTGGCAACAGTTCAGGCATTGCTATTCAATATAAGCTTCTAGCACTTGAGACTCTCACCAAGACAAAAGAGAGATATTACAAGAAGGGGCTTAAGAAGCGTATAAGAATGTTCTGTACTTACCTCAATCTAAAAGCGATTGCTGCTGATCAGTCAATGATTGAGCCTGTATTTACAAGAGGACTCCCACAGAACCGTCTTGAATTATCACAGATTATTGCGAATCTTAAAGGTGTTGTATCAACTAAGACACTTCTTGCACTCCTTGACTTTGTTTCAAACGTTGATGATGAAATGAAAGAAGTCAAAAAAGAAAAAAAGGAAGCACTTGAAACACAGAAGCAGTTATTTGATACCGAAAATCAGAATACTCCTCCAGAAGATGAAGAAGAAACAGATGATCACAAGGAAGATGGTAATAATGATGATGACAAAGACAAGGAATGATAGTGCTCTGTTATGACTAACATCAAAAACATAAAGTACTGGGAAATGCGAGAAGCAAGGAACATGTACAAGGATATGCAGTTGGCTGAGGACTGCGCTAAAGATTTGAGCGTAATCTATAGCAAGGCTGCAATCTACACTGCCAAGCAGATTGAGGGGATATTCAATAGATTCGCTTCAAAGCATCATCTAACAAGAGACGAGGCTATTAATCTTCTTTCAGAGGCTGACAGTAGAAATTTCGAAAAACTGCTTGAGGTATACAAGAATAAGACAGGCGCCCAAAAAAGAGAGGTACTAGCAGAATTGGAAGCCCCAGCATACAAGAACCGTATGAAGAGGCTTGATGATATTAACAAGTCAATTAATAAGCTGATTAATGCCATTGAATCCAAGGAAAGAGATGCAATAGACAAGACAATGCGAAAGGTCTATGAAAGCAGTTATCACCATGCAGTATATGAAGCTGCAAGAATGAGCGGTCTAGATCTTCAGACAGGTCCTATTGATGAAGGCGCTCTTGAAACCATTCTGAAAAAGAAATGGTCAGGTCAGAACTATTCCGAAAGAGTATGGAACAATACTCAGAAGGTGGCCGATGCACTAAAAGAGGAGCTCATGATAGGAGCACTTACAGGAAAGACAGACAAGGAAATGACCGACTCAATCAACGAACAGTTCCTATCAGGTAGAAATAAAGCTAGAAGACTTGTAAGAACCGAATCATCATACATCCACAATGAGGCGCACTTTCAGGCTTACAAGGATTATGGCATAGAGGAGTATAGATTTGTTGCAACACTAGACCTTAGAACGTCTCAAATTTGCCGTGAGAGAGACGGAAGTGTATACAGGGTGAATGATAAGAAGATAGGCGTAAACGCCCCTCCAATGCACCCATGGTGCCGTTCTACAACTATTATGAATCTTGATGATGAAACTATGCATAATCTAGAAAGATTTGCAAGGGACCCTGT
>SAMEA3387515__coassemble_2406_pt1 | contig 15686 bp, 6 predicted proteins | sample SAMEA3387515__metabat2_high_PE_030 | metagenome-assembled genome bin SAMEA3387515 (sample SAMEA3387515) | Felis catus | biome: Faeces | place: United Kingdom | collected 2012 | reverse complement strand
GTCCATTTTCTATAATCGAAAAATCATAATTTACACAAAATATTTTACACTATCTATTGCTGATGCTTGATATGGCAATCATATAATATGGAGGATTCTTTCAAATGGGGTATACAGTAGAAGATTTTATCAAAAGTAATGAATTTTCTGGAATTAAAATAATAAACAATCTGTATGAAACAAATAGAGAAATAAAAGGTGCACAATTTATTTCAAGGGCTGATATTGAAATTTCGGGGGGGGGTAAGTTATTGCTAACCTCTTTAAGAGTTTATGATAATCTTGATAAGAACACAGTGATTTGCCATCTAGAAGAATTGAATAAAAAGGGAGTTAGCGGATTTATAATAAAAAGAAGAAAAGATACAGTGCATCAGAAGGAATTATTTGAACTATTTATACACTTTTGCGATGCACATGGAATACCTGTGTTAGAACTTCCACATAATATTAGTTATTGGGCTGTTTTGAAATATGTATTATGTCATGCCTACGATCTTGATATTGCAAAGTATCTATATAGTGAAATAGTTCAAGATCAGATTAATCATTTTTTATTACATGAACGATATGATGAACAAACAATAGAGACATTCTTTAAAAGTTTAGAGACTATGGTGGGAAATTCTGTTTCTCTCTATGATGAAAATTATCACTGTATTTATCCTATTACAGGACAAAAAGAGTTTACTATCATAGGTGATGAAAAGTATGTACCTCATATTACTACTAAGCATGAGTATATACGCCAAAAGAGAGAGTATGTGGAATATATTCAAAAGATTGATATTCTTAATTATTGTCATTATTATCTAGTGGTTACAGAAGTGAATGAACCGTTGAGTGAATTAGACTTTGTCACATTAGATAATATAATTACGGCTTTATTCTATCTTTTAGCTCAGGATGTCACAAAGAAGGAGATGGAAATTAAATATCTTCGTGATTTGAACTATTGGTTGATTAATGGAGGTATGTCTGATGCCGAAGAAGATGATGCCTCAAGTTTACTTGATTTAAGCGATACAGATGAATATAGAGTAGTTATATTCTATTTAAAGCCTGAGAATAAAAAAGAAAAAAATAGTATCGCACAGAAGAATGAGACGAAAAATCTTAAGAAAGAAATGTATCATTACTTACCAAAAGAGCGTATTTTTTATAATACAAATCATATCTTATACATTTATAACGAAAAAGATTGGAAAATAAAAAAAGAGTTTAGAAACACTTTAGAAGAGATTCATAAAGATATACAAGATTCTTTAACTAGAAGAAATAAGAAGTTTGAACTTCTAATTGGAATAGGAAAGAGTGTGAAGGGATATCATGGATTAAAGGAGTCTTTTAAGGATTCTAAAGCAGCATTAGAGTATATTGGTCTTATTAGAGAGGCTACTGGAGAGAAAACTAAATCAATCGTAGATTGTGCTAAATTAGGTTTCTTCCAGATATTTACAAATATTAATGATAAGGAAGAATTAAGACAATATATACCTTATTCAGTCATTAAGCTTAATAAACAGGATAAAAAGAGAAACAGTGAGTTGATTAGTACTTTGGAATGTTATTTGAGTAATAAACAGAGTATTAGAAAAACTTCAGAGTTAATGAACGTTCATCCTAGAACTGTCTCTTATCGTTTATCTAAGATTGTAGATCTAACAGGTATAGAATTTGATAATAGTGCGGAAATACTTGCAGTTAGAAATGGCATTATAATACTTAAAATATTAGAACAGTTGTAATTAAAGACGAGTCGCATAAGCGACTCGTTATTTATTTTGTAATATTTTATGGTACACTTTAGACAAAAAACTGTTAAAAACTTTTCTCTTTTTACACATTATATTAACAATTTTATAAGTCTATAATGCAAGAAGATGTTAAAAAAGTGTGTTTATATAGAAAATATCAACAATATGGGGCTTTTTAGAACAATTGCAACATGTTTTCTGAATAATAACTCAGAATATTATAGGAAGGAAAAAGGTCTTGTATGAATAAAATAAAACCACTACTCAATAAATGGGTACTTCTCATACTATGTATTGCGCTTGCTTGTACGCAGGTAAATGCAGCAGGTATAGTCAACTTTAATCAAACTGATAATATGCCTCAAGAGACAGTTTATGATAATAATACAAATACAACTGAAACAACTGAGAATATAGAGACATATTACCAAAATGATAAGATCTGTATTTATAACTACAATCAGTTAAAACAGATTGGTTCTGATGCTTATGTTTATACAGGTGATAAGGATGGATCAATTGGTTCTGGAGAAGTAGTAAAAAATGAAGGAACTGAATTGAGATATACATCAGATGCTCAATATGTATTAATGAGTGATATTGAGATGAGTACTGATTATATATGGACACTTCCAAATAACTTTACTGGTAGCATTACAGGTACAACTAGAGAAAGTACATCACTTTATAATAAAGAAACAGATACCATTACTATCTATAACTCCTATCAGTTAATGGTTCTTGCACAGGATAATTCAGAAACAGAACCAGTAATGTCATTAGATTATGATGCACCTCAGTTTGGTATGGGACAGATGGTATATCCTAATGGAGAGAATCAGTCTTACTTAACTTATAGTAAGTCACATAAGTATGTACTCTCTCAAAGTTTTGATTCTAGTAAGCCAGAATTAGTGGCAGATCAGGTAAGCGAAAACGTAAGTACTGAAAATGCGGAAGGCCGTGACTTTAAGGGTCAGGTTGTTAAGACTATTGGGAATAAGACTTATATTCTTATTGGTAATGAAGCACAGCTCAGAAAGATAGGAACAGATACAAAAGTATATGGTGCGGTTTATCAGGCTTATCAAGATGTTCTAAAATGGAAAGTTGATAATGATAAAAACGGCAAACCTATTATGCTTTATGGTGGAGATGCCGATTTAACGAAAAATCAAAATGGAGTATCTGACTATACTTTTGGAGGAATTCAAGAAACAAACAAAAGCTTAAGTAATGTATCACCCTTAAAGCCAAGAGGAAGATGTGGTGTTGATCAGAACACAGGTGAAATTAATCCTGATCTCGATATTGATAAAGCTGCAAATCAGAAATATAGCGCTAATGCGAATTATATTATCTTCCGTGATATAGATTTAAGTAGTTCAAGTTGGAAACCTCTTAACTTCCAAGGCACAATGGTTGGTGCTAAGAGTACTAACAATAAGATTTGGAATGTAGGTGCAAAGATAGAGAAACCAGTTATTTCTAATGTGAAGGTTGAACAAACAGATAAACTCAATGTTGGTGAACAAATGGGTGTTGGTTTCTTCTCAACAATATCAAGTGAAGTAAGTGAGCATGATATTGGTTTAAGTAAAGAGCTCGTACAGGTTTCAAATATCAAGTTTGATAATATGAAAGTTCATACAACCACTACAGAAACTTGGTATCCATCTACTCTTGTAAGTACTCTTACAAGTACTTTAGGTAAATTACTTGGTGGACTTGTAAGTGGTCTAACATTTATATTAACGTTCGGTCAGGTCAAGATTGATCTGGGAAAAACATTGGGGGATGTTCTTGATGCAAGAAAGAAAGACCCTACAGCACTTGCGACTGGTGCTATTGCAGGACGTGTAGAAGGTCATGTAGAGATCTCTAATATAGAAGTAAATAATGCGGATGTAAAAAACGTAAACGGTAATACAGGTGGATTTGTTGGTTATGCAGTAGGTAAAACACAGTATAGTGGTTTATCAAATGCACTTGGTGGATTAGTAAAGTTACTTACAAATATATTGAATGTTATTCTAGGTCTAGGATTAGGTGATTTAATCACAATTCTATTAGGTAATGCGATTCCAGTAAGTAAATTGATTCCTACTGGTTATATTAATGCGAAAATAAAGAATTGTTCTATTAATGGTTTAAGTATTTCTACTTCAAGTGAAAAAGATTATGCAGGTGGATTTATTGGACAACAGAAAGGCACAATTATTGAAAACTGTTCTATTACTAATAGTAACTATACAATTAGTGGAAAAAGATTTACAGGTGGTTTTGTAGGTTTAGCACGTGATGATGTCATTGAAGGTACTCTTTCTGGTGCATTGGATATTCAGACAAAGCTTCCAAATATGAATCCAGAAAGTTTACTCTTAAACTGTTCAATAAACAATAAAGGACTCACAGTCTTAAGTGAAACTTATGCAGGAGGTTTTGCAGGTGCTCTTGCAAATACGTCTGCAGTCAACTGTACTGTTAATTCTACAAATACATTTGAAGTAAAATCGACTAGTGATTATGCAGGAGGCTTTGCAGGTATTGCATCTCTTGGATGGTCTGCAGACTTAGGTAAAGGAGATACTAAAAACAACCTACTAGGTGGTGTTGTTGATCTGGTAGTCAAGCTATTAAGCAGTAATGCGGATATCTCCCCTTCTCTACTATCTTTAGCTGGTGTTAATCCATCTTATATATTAGGTGCTACCGTTAGTGGTCCACTTAATTTAAGTGGTGTAGATTATGTAGGTGGTATGACTGGTAGAGGTAATGGTGCTTATATTGCATCATCGAGTGCTGATTATTTAAATAAAGTATCTTATTGGAGAAATAAAGTATATGACACAGCATCTGTCTCAGTGAAAGATGTAGAACTCTCAGGTGTTCAAAGTATTACAGGAAAGAACTTTGTAGGTGGTATTGCAGGTTCTTTAGGAACTGCTAAAGTAGCCGGATTATTAAATGATACTCTTGGACTTGCTTCATACCTTGGCTTTACTGTAGATAAAGTAACAGTCACAGGCCCTACTACTGGTTTATCTATTACAGGCGAACAGCGTATTGGCGGTGGCTTTGGTGATGCAATTGGTGGTTCAATTAATACAGTCACAATCAAGAATTTAAAGTCTGTAACAGGTAATAACCGTGTTGGTGGAATGATTGGTTTAGCTGGTCCAGGAGATCTTGCGGATACAGGAGGTTTAACAGTTAACCTTCTTGGATTAAATCATCTTTTACAGGTAAAGAATCTATTAAAGGTAGCTTCTGGTGTACGTGTAACAATCAATGATTCTCATGTTATTGGTGTAGCTGATGGCTTAACAGTCAAAGCAACAGGTACTAACAGTGATGGTGGTGTTGTTGATTATGTTGCTGGTGGATTTGTAGGCAAGAGTCATAGCTGTGAAATTAATAAATCCGATGTAAAGAACCTTAAAGAAGTATCCGCAAATGATACAGATGGTTATGCAGGTGGATTTATTGGAACATCACAAACAGGTGGACTGGCTGATGTTGCATCTGAAGAAGATCTTAAAGGTTGGATTACTAAAGATACAAGTGTTTTAGATATCAATGGTTTATTAACTGCAGTTAAGTATCTCATCCCAACTTATACATTGTGTACTGTTACTTATGTAAATGGCGGTGGTGTTTCTGCAGATACGGCTGGAGGTTTCGTAGGAAACTTCCAGAGTGGTACTCTTAATAACCACGATGCAGGACAAGGAAACTACTATTCTGTATATAACTTAGATCATATCAATGGACAGTCTTATGCAGGTGGTTTTGGAGGTAATGTTTACTCTGGTGCACTTGCTGATGCAGGTAAAGGTATTAGTATCCTTGGTGGTCTTAAAGGACTTAATGTTGATGTAGGTCAATTACTTAACCTCATTAACGCCTATATTCCTTATGTACAATATGCTGGTGTGAAGTCAGATTCAGGATTTACAGTCAGTACGAACAAATTAAAATCAGATGATACCCATGCAGGAAGTGCGGGAGGATTCATTGGTTATGGTAGTGGTGTTCAGATAAGTTATTGTGATGTGACACATTTAAAACATACAAAAGTAACACCTCCAAAAGTTTTAGAATCTACAGAAGCACCTACATACTTTAATAATGAAAGCCAATATGCAGTCACTGGAGCAAGATATGCTGGTGGATATATTGGTTATATGGATATTGGTTCTGCAGCTTCTGTAGGTAAAGGATTAAGTATTCTAGGTGCTTCTATAGGTATTAATAATGTATTAGATGCATTAAACGTAGTGGTATCTACTATTGAACATTCTCATGTGAGTGGAAATCCTGGTGGATTTGCGGTTAAAGCATCTTATAAGAATACGGCTTCTGATGCATCAGACAATGATGTACTTGGGGATGCAGGTGGATTTGCAGGAAAGATTTCTGGTGGACATATTCAGGATTCTAATGCGAATAACTTCTCTTATATTATTGGTCAGTTAACTGCTGGTGGTTATGTAGGAGATTTACAGCCTGGTAATATTGCAAATGTATTAGATGATGCAAGTATTTTAGGTGGATTAGTAAAAGCTGATAGTGTACTTGCTTCTGTCGCAGAAGATTTTGTACCTACTATTAGAAATAGTTCCACTACATGTGTGCCTTGTGGTGGTGCAGTACGTGCACAGGCATCTTCTACAACACAGGTACAACGAGGTATGGCTGGTGGTTATGTAGGACATAACGAAGGTGGTCATATCTGGGGTAATAATACAAAGAAGTGGAAAGGTAAAGATTACACTGGACCAACAAGTACTTGTAAAGCAGTAAGAATTCGTTCTGTATATGGTGAAGAGATTGCCGGTGGATTTACCGGTTTAATGGAATCTGCAGACACTGCAAGTACAGGGAACTTATCTCTATTATGGGGATTAGTAAAGGTAGATAACATACTAGGTGCTTTAAGTGTTGTTTATCCTACAGAAGAGAATACTGCAGTATATGGACCACTTGCTTTGATGGATTATGAAACATGGAATAAATGGGTTGAATTCGTAGGTAAGTATGGTGGTTACGGAAGTGATCTTGCAGAGCATGGTAAGGTAAATAACCAAGCAGGATTAGATGCTATTATTAATAAATATGCTTATGGATACAATGTCGTTGCTGGTAGAGTAAATTACCGAGATGAAATCAAACTAGCGATTGGTGGTGCTGCAGGAGGCTATGTTGGCTCTATGCAGACAGGTACTATCACAAATGGTCAGGCATATCAGACTAAGAAAGTAAAAGGATTAAGAACTGCAGGTGGTTTTGCTGGAGAAATGATTAATGGTGGTGCTGCAGATCTTGGTGGTGTCAATATTCTCGGTCTTAATCTTCAGTTAGGAAGAATGATTGATGTACTGAATGTATTTGTCCCAGTAATTAAGCAATCTTCAGTAGAAGGCTACCAAAGTGGATTAATGGTTGAATCTACAGGAACTAATAATAAGGATAACTGTGGTTATGCTGGTGGTTATGTAGGTAAACTTATTGGTGGACAAATCTGGGGAGACAATACTGCACATTGTCAGGTAAAGAAACTCAGACGAGTAGATGGTAGAAGCTACGTAGGTGGTTTTGTAGGAAGTTCTAGACCTGGTTCTGTAGCAACACTTAACCCTACTGCTGGTGAAGGATTATTAAGTCAATTACTTAATAAACTACTTAGTACCCCTTCGGACTTAATTAAAGTACTTAATGCGACAGTTGCTACAATCCGTTATGCAGACGTTGAATCCTGGGATGATTGGGGATTCATTGTGAATGGTGCATATACAACAGGTAAGAATAATACTTCTTATGCAAAAACTGCAGGTGGTTTTGCAGGAATGCTGGAAGGAACAGTTCTTGGTAAAAAGGATTCTCCTACAGCTGGTATTAGTGTAACGAATATCCGTTCTGTTATTGCAGGTGAATATGCTGGTGGATGTTTTGGTGTAGCAGATGTGGCAGGAGTTGCAAATATCAGTGCAGGAAATGAAACATCGCTACTAGATAAGTTGTTAAAACTTGGAAGAACAGATGTATTAGACGCTTTTAGAAGTTATGTATATTACGGAAATGTAAGTGGAAGTGAGGATGCAGGACTAAGTGTCAATGCGAATGTTGCAAAAAAATTCGGACAGAACAATCAAGTCACATACAGTGGAACAGCTGGTGGTTTTGGTGGTTCCCTTCTAAATGGTTCCATAAAGAATAGTACAGTTACACAATTAAGTAATGTAAGAGGCTTAAATAGTGTAGGTGGATTCATTGGTTACTCTGGTAAGAGTGGTGTTGTGAAAGCTGATAAGATTGATGTTCTAGGAAATAATACAGGACAGCTTCTTGGTGGAGCATTAGGTGTTATGGATATCTTTGGTTCTCATATTGATGATTGTAGTGTAAGTGGTACAAGTGATGGCTATACGGTACAAAGTCAAAATGGTGAGGAACAGATTGCTGGTGGATTTATTGGTTATGCAAACCTTGCAAGGATGTCTAAGTGTACAGCAGGAAGTGCAAGTGATTTAAATAGTGGATTAAAGCAGGTTGCATCTGGAGGAACAGCAGGAGGATTTGCAGGAAGAACAAGCTTTGCATATCTTGCAGATCTAAAACTAGATTCTGGACCAGTCAATGTCATATTTATGCTTGTGAACAAACTTATAAAAGCACTTTATCTAGATAAGTTACAGGGTTCAAATCTTCTAAAAATCAATCTAGGAATTATAAAAGTAGAAGCGTTATATAAGGGAAATCTTCTTCATGTCAATCTTCTAGGTTTAGATATATCTGTAGGTCTTTCTAAGAAATCAACAGATAATAAACAACAGACAGATCTTGCAATTATTACTATTGGAGATTCATCTATTAAACTCCCATGTGATGAGAATGGTTTATTAGATGATAATGATACAAAGTCAAATATCAGTGTCAGTCTTATTAAAGCAAACCGTACAAAGATTACTGATAGTAATGTGTATGGTGTGAGCTATGGATATGATGTTTATGCTGGTGGTGCCAACAACAATACTGATGGTACTGCAACTGATGGACGCAGTGGTGGTTTTGTAGGATTTAATGATGAAGGTTTATTAAAGAACAACAACATGTACTACTGTGACGTAGTTAGAGGGACTAAGGATCTTGTAGGACCTTTTAGTGGTAAGAGTAAATTAGATTCAGTTTACGACTTCAATAAATTAGAAAAGGTAGAAGGTGAAGGAAACAACTACCGTATCTATAGAAAATTAGATAAATCTCTCACACAAATCAAAAACAATAACAAAGTATTAAATAGTAGTTATGAAAAGAATAATGGATGGGATATTTATACAATCAAACATATGGATATAGTTAAAGCCTTTAATAATCTAGAGAATGCGGTTCTATCAAATGGTAGTGAGACAGCTGATTTGAAGGCATATGAATCACCTGCCAAAGCAGTATTAATGGCTGATACAAAGACAACTCTTAATACGGGTGAAAGTGAGATACCAGAACCATCTGAGTCACAGGATCCATGTGATAAGCTGGTTAAACTCACTATAAATAAAGTCTGGAAGGATTTCGATAACTTCGATAATAAACGACCAGACAGTATTACGGTAACAATTTCTCGTACTTGGAAGGATGCGACTGGCAAAGAACAGACACAAACTGTTCCAAATTATGAGAGTTACAGAATAACGGGCTCTATTAACAAATCAACATGGCAAGAAGTAATTAAAGGTCTTCCTGCCTATATGACAGAGAGTGATGGAACTGTTCGTTATTATAAATATTCCGTAACAGAAGCGGAAATTAATGGTTATACAACAACTATTAAGACATCAGATGATGGCTTTACGTTTATGATAACCAATAAGCATTTCCCATGTCTTCCAAATACTGGAGGATTTGGAAACTACTTATTTTATGCGATAGCAATTCTGCTTTTCCTTGTTTATTTCGTTATGAGATACAGAAAGAATAAGCAAAATAAAGCAGAAAAACTATAAAGAGAAATGAAAAAAAGGAGAAAAAGTTATGAAAAGTATTAAACGCATTATTGCATTGTTATTAACTGCGGTTATGACAATAACTATGTCCGTAACAGCATTTGCAGCAGAACCTAGCTGTAGTCTTACTGTAAATGTAAAAGGTGGACAGAATCTAAAGGGACAGACAATTAGTCTGTACAAATTATTTGATCTTAGTACATCAAAGTCTGGAGAAACAACAAACTATGCTTATACAGTAAGTAAAACAACAGGCTATAAAGATGCACTTAAATCAGCATTAGGAACTTCATTACAGGGAACAACTGATGAAGATTATGCAAATGCTGTATTAAATCTTGGAAAAGATAATTCAGATGCAGTTCAGAAGTTTGCAAATGATTTCACAGCTACAGCTTTAAAAAGCAAGCTTTCAGCTACTAAAACTTCAAACAAAATCACAGAACCTAAAACGTCTTTTGATTTTAATAACTTAACCCCTGGTTACTACTTAGTATATGTAACAGGTGGAAAAGAAATTCAGTCTTCATTAGTTACAGTAGAAAAAGAAACAAATACTGTAAACTTAAAAACTGAAGCTCCAAGCATCACAAAAACAGCAGATAAAGATACTGTAAGTATTGGTCAGGTTGTTAAATATACAGTAACTGGATCAGTACCAGATACAACTGGATATTCTGAATATGTGTATAACATTCACGATACATTATCAAACGGTCTTGATTTCGTAAATGATGAAACTGGAACACCTACTTCAGACGGTAATGTAAAGGTAACAGTTGCATTCAAAGATGCTACTGATGCAAGCACAGCACCTACAACAGCAACAATTGATACAGATAACAGTAAAAAAATGAGTCTTGACCTTTCTGAATGGGTAAAAGCTAGCCAGGCAAACAAAGGTAAAGAATTCACTGTAACTTACTATGCTAAAGTGAATAAAGTTGCAGATGTAAGCACAAAGAACAATGCTACATTAGAATATGGTAACAATCCAGGTGAAACAACAACTACTACACCAAGTGAAGCTAAAACACCTACATACCCTCTTGATATAAAGAAGTTTGCTAAAACAGATAACAAGATGTTAGCTGGTGCTAAATTCAAGCTATATAAAGACTCTGTTGCTGATGAAAATGTTATTAAAGTAACTGGTAGTGAAGGTAACTATGTTGTAGATCCTAATTCTAAAAACACAGTATTCGAATCAGTTGCTTCAATTACTGGTCAGAACTACAACCTTCATGTTAATGGTCTTGCTGCAGGAACTTACTACTTAGTAGAAACAGAAGCTCCAGCAGGATACAACAAGTTAACTGCTTCAATCAAAGTTGTAATCGCTAAAGATGGTGATAATTGGACAATTTCTAAAGATGGTACTCCAGAAACAGATAAAATCATCGATGTAGAAAACAGCACTGGTTCTATCCTTCCATCAACAGGTGGTATGGGTACTATCGCATTTACTGTTGTTGCAGCCATTCTTGTATTAGGTGTTGCAGTAAGCTTTATCCGTGATAGAAAAAGAGAAAACTAAGAAATAGTTTTTAATGGAATGAGCGGTTATCTTTCTTAAAAGATAACCGCAATTCCAATTATTTATATATTAATAGGGAGAATGAAATGAAGTGTATGAAGATTAAAATTACTAAAAATGATATTATTCGTTTATTTGTACTTTTGATTGCATTCTCCATGTTGTTATATCCTAGCTTTAGTAGTTATCTTAATGAGAAGAATGGTTCTAAGGTTATCTCTCATTATGATAAAGAGAGTGTAGAACTCTCTAAGGCAGATAAGATAAGAATGTTGGAAGAAGCACGTGCTTATAATAGAGAGATGTTAGGAAATATAGATCTTATAGATCCATTTTCACAGGAAGATACAAAGTTAGATGCACGTTATGAGAGTTTATTAAATGTAGATGGTTCTGGAATGATGGGATATATACGTATTCCTAAGATTCATATAGAACTACCTATTTATCATGGTACAAGTGAAACAGTCTTGCAGGCAGGTGTAGGACATTTCTGGGGTACTTCTTTGCCTGTTGGTGGAGAGAGTGCTCATACAGTATTAACGGGGCACAGAGGGCTGCCTACTAAGACATTATTCACAAATATAGATAAGTTAAAAGAAGGAGATATATTCTATATCAAGGTCTTAGATGAAACATTGGCTTATGAGATAGATCAAATAAAAACTGTATTACCAGAAGAGACAAAAGGATTATCTATAGAACCTGGCAAAGATTATGCCACATTAGTGACATGTACACCTTATGCGATTAATACACATAGATTATTAGTGAGAGGACATCGTATACCATATCAAGAAGCTACAAAGAAAGTGCCTGATACAAATATTAAACCAGAATTATCATTTACGTCTAAGGTATTAATTATGGCAGTAATTGTGATTTTGATAGGTTTAATTATCGCAATTATTTACTGTATAAGGGATAAAAAAAGGAGGAAACTAACATGAAGGTAAGAAATATTATTGTGTTTATGATTGTTTTTCTTATGAGTACGTTCATGAATGTTTCAACTATTCATGCAGAGAGTGGTTCTAGAAAAGGAAGTATACAGATTGTATATAAGGGTAGAAATGAATTGAATCAGGAAGTGAATCTTTCAGATGCTAAGTTTTCAATCTATCAGGTTCACTATATGAGTAATGATACATTGACATGGAAGGATAACTTTAAAGATTCACATATATCATTAGTAGATACCAGTGCAGAGGCAAGAGAAAAACAAGCCAAACAATTATATAAATATGCACAGAAGAAAGATATATCTTGTTTACTACAAGAAACTAATACATTAGGTCGTACAACATTTAGTAATTTAACGCAAGGTATTTATTTGATTGCACAAGAGGGATATGTAGAAAATGGTAAAAGTCAGTTTGAATCTGCACCTTTTCTAGTTGAGATTCCTTCTCTTGTGGATGGAAGTGTGGAATATAATGTTACTATAGAACCCAAGGCTGAATGGGTAAAACCAGTAAAGCCCACACCTTCTAAACCTCATAAACCACATGTAAAAACAGGTGATGATACTAATATATCTGTATGGGTTATAGCTGCGATAGAAAGTTTATGTATTATGATATTGCTGTATAAGAATAAGGCTGATTCTCTATGAATCAGTTTTTTTAAATGGAGAAGTTGAGTAAAATTTGATGAATCATAATACAAATGTTAGAATGGTTAGTATGGAGGTTTTTTTTATGAACATTGTTTTAATACTTGCTTGTATGGCTGTATTCTATAATATTGATTTACTCGGCTATAATTCAGAGTATCTTTCAGTACAGCAGACAAAAAACTTAAAAGGGATATTTACACTCATAGTATTATTCCATCACCTTGCAATATTTGCATCTGTAGGTGATGTCTATAATATTTTTATTAATTCTGGATACATTGCGGTAGGTGGATTTCTATTCATTTCTGGATATGGCTTAATGTATCAATATATGCATAAAGGAAGAAATTATGTAAAGTCATTTCCTAAAAGAAGAATACTCACAATACTTATTCCGTCTGTTGTAATGGCTATTGCCTATTTTGTATTGAAACAATACAGATATGGTTATACTTTAGGTGCTCTTATCTATGATTTTAAAAGAGGCGCTTCTGTTATTAGTAATGGGTGGTATATCAATGCGATTATTTATTTCTATATTGCTTTCTTTATTTCTATGCTTCTTTGTGAACTCATTAAGAAACGTAGAATTATGATCATCTTTACTTTTATCTTTACATATCTCTATATCTTCTTATGTATGAAGTTTAAGTTTGAAGATCATTGGCTTAGTGCAGCCTTTGCTTTCTATTTTGGTATATTATGGGCTATGTTTAAATCTCAAATTGATTCTAATCTCAAGAAATCAATTCCTATTATTATTGGTTGTCTTTTTGTATTCTATTATGTATTGAATGTATTTACTCCATTTAAGTATGGCTGGATGGAATTCAAGTGTTTAATGTATCTTGCAATTATCGTGATATTAGGAATGAGAATCAAACTTCAAAGTCCACTTATGGAATGGGTAGGAGATCATTCTTTAGAAATCTATTTAGTACATGGACTATTTTTTGAAATATTAAGAAATAATCATATTAATATAGTAGATAACTTTGAATTCATGGTTACTCTACTCATACTTACATTCATATCTTCCTATGTACTCCATAAGATATTTACACTTATAAACAAAATAATAAGCAATTAAAAAGAGTGCTTGTGCTGAGTATGGGTTTATACAGCTTTATCGCAAGAGAAGTTATACACACGTGAACTATGACCATGGCATTATCGTTATGTAGGTAAAGAACATGCAATAGAAATTATGAATAAAAAATTATGCTTAGAAGAATATATAAACATTAAATATAGTCAAAATACAAAATAAGATTTCACATAAACATAAGTAAATATGTGAAATAAACGAAAAAATGTTATCGCAAGGGGTTACTGATTATAAGGGTTAATGTTATAATGGGAACATGTGTTATAGATTTCTAATAAATATTGTTTTTTGTGAAACATTTCGCATTAATTAGAATGTGTTAGAGTTTTATATACATGAAGGAGAACACGCTTATGAAAAAATTATTTATGAAGTTTTGTGTTGTAGTTTTATCTTGCTTTATGGTGTTCAATACAGCTTATTTACCATCTTATGCAGAGGATGAAATGAGCTATTATGAACAGAACGACCTAGCAAACAGTTTTAGGTATACTGATGGTCAGATGAAGGATAGAGGCGATGCAAATTATGCTGCACGTGCTACCACTAATTCTGGGTGGCCTAATGACCCAAAGGCTATTTGTAAGGGAATTGATGTAAGCTATCATAATGGCACTATTGACTGGAAGAGAGTCAAACAGTCAGGAGTAGAATATGCTATTATCAGATGTGGTTATGGTACAAATGATAAGAATCAGGATGATAAGAAATGGGAAGAAAATGTAAAGGGATGTATAGACAACAATATTCCTTATGGTGTTTACCTATATTCTTATGCTGATACTGTAGAGAAAGCATCTAGTGAAGCAGATCATGCAATTCGTTTATTACAGGGGAAGAAGTTAAAGTATCCTGTTTATTATGATTTAGAAGAAGATAAGCTACGTGATAAGATCAGCAAGAAAACTATTGCGGATATTGCACAGACATTCTGTGATAAGCTATCTGCCAAGGGTTATACTGTTGGTATTTATGCGAATAAGGACTGGTTTACTAATTATTTGACTGATAGTCGTTTTAATAACTGGACTAAGTGGGTTGCACAATATAATACAGTTTGTAATTATAAGGGTAAATATGATATGTGGCAGTGCTCATCTACAGGAAGGGTGCCAGGTATTTCAGGTAATGTAGATTTAAACTATTCTTATAGTCTATTTGAAAATTCACATGGTGGTGGTAATACAAATAACGGTGGAACTACTACCAAGTACCCTGATGGATTAAATGAAATTGAAGGAGAATTGTACTACTTCAAGAATAATCGTATTGATACATCTTATAGTGGACTCGCTCAGTATGGTAACGAATGGTATTATATTGAGAATGGTAAAGTAAAATGGAACTATACTGGTCTTGCTCAGCATGGCATTGAATGGTTCTATATTGAAAAAGGTAAGTTAAACTGGAATCATTCAGGAATTGTGGAATACAATAATCAGTGGTTCTATGTTGAAAGAGGACGCTTAGACTGGAATTATACAGGTTTAGGTCAGTCAGATAATGACTGGTACTATATTGTAGGTGGACGTGTCAATTGGGGCTATACAGGTCTTGTTCAGCGTGGCATTGAATGGTTCTATATTGAAAAAGGTAAGTTAAACTGGGATCATTCAGGAATTGTGGAATACAATAATCAGTGGTTCTATGTTGAAAGAGGACG
>SAMEA3387515__coassemble_2341_pt1 | contig 16918 bp, 17 predicted proteins | sample SAMEA3387515__metabat2_high_PE_030 | metagenome-assembled genome bin SAMEA3387515 (sample SAMEA3387515) | Felis catus | biome: Faeces | place: United Kingdom | collected 2012 | reverse complement strand
TTATTTTTAAGTTTGTCTTTTTTTATACGTTTTGATTGATTTTTGTTTCACACTTCGTCCTCCCTACCACAATTTAATCAAACAGAGTTAATCTCTGTCAATATGTAAAACAGGAGAAGTTCCTGTTAACCTTTAGATGTATCACTTAATACCAGCATATTTCATTATAATCCTCCCTCAAAACTTAACAGATTATGTTTATTCATTTTGTAGTATACTAATCCTACTAGATCTGCAAGTGCCCAGCCTATTGGAACTGACCACCATATACCAATGACTCCTAGTGTTGGTATAGAAGATAAAATATAAGCTAAAGCGACTCTTGTACCAAGTGAGAATACTGTCAGAACAACACTCATACCTGGTCTTCCTAAAGCACGATATAAACCATATAACAAGAATAAACAGCCTATACCAATATAGAATGCACCTTCTATTCTTAAGTAGCGTACTCCTTCTAGGATGATACTTGTTTCATTTGCATCTATAAAAATCATCATTAAAGGTTTCGCAAATATATAAACTAGAATAGAAATGATTATACAGAATATTGAAGAGATACGAACAGCTTCTTTGAGTCCTTTTTGTATTCTTTCTTTTTCTTTGGCTCCATAGTTTTGAGCAATGAATGTAGAAAAAGCATTTCCAAAGTCCTGTACGGGCATATAGGCAAAAGCATCTATTTTTACTGCAGCTGCAAATGCAGCCATAACAACTGTACCAAAGCTATTAACTAACCCTTGTACCATCAGTATTCCTAGATTCATGACTGATTGCTGGATACAAGTAAGAAGTGAAAAAGAGATGATCTGTTTGATTCTTTCTCTTTTTAAGTAACTGATTTTAAATATTACAAGTACTTCTTTATATTTAAGTAGTGTATAAAGCATGATGCCTATACCTGATACATATTGAGAAAGTACTGTGGCAAGGGCTGCACCCCCTACTCCAATCTTTAATACAAGTACAAAATAGAGATCTAGAATAATATTCAAGATAGAAGAGATGGCAAGAAAGATAAGTGGAATGACTGAATTACCAATAGATCTTAAATAAGCCGAAAAGAAGTTATATAAGAATATCGCAATGATTCCCATAAAGATATATAAGAGATAACATCTCATATCACCCCATACCTCATGAGGCACGCTTAAGAAGAGTTTAAGTGCATCTATACATATATAAGCAATGATATTAAGTAATATGGATATGAAGGCGATAAAGAAGAAGGAAGCACATAGATCCTGTTTTAATCCTTGTTTATCTCTTTGTCCAAATCTAATAGAAAAGAGTGCACCACTACCCATACACAAGCCTAATATAATAGATGTAATGAAGGTCATTAGAGTAAAAGAAGAACCGACTGCAGCTAAAGCTGTTTTTCCTAAGAACTGCCCTACTATTAAAGTATCCGCAATGTTGTAACATTGTTGTAAGAGATTTCCTAGTATCATAGGTATCGCAAACAACAGCATTGATTTTACAACAGGTCCTTTTGTAAGATCTTTATTCATTATATGCCTCCCTTGCGTAAGTATGAACTTACGTTATGTAATAACTATAGTATAATAGTATGCTTATATCAACTTATGATTTATTTATTGGAATGATAGATATGTACTTAAATGGTTTAAACGAATTAGATATAATATATTTTTTTGAATACCCGCATTCCACAGGTAATTGTCAAAATAAGATATGACAGTTTCAATTTTCTTGGCATTTATGTATAAAAATAATTTCATTAATGGATTTACTTGTAAATTATGGATATTTAAATCTCCCTTTCTTTTCTATACCATCACTTGCATTTTAGATATGTTTCGATTCATACTTTTTTGATAACTAAAATGTAATGCATTTAACGTGCAATATATTGTATTATTCGTGCATTTAATATATAATATGTTTAGAAAGGGGTTGATTGTATGGCTGGAAATACAACAAATGTAAGTATTCGTATGGATACAGAATTAAAGGCACAGGCAGACGTACTATTTTCTGAATTAGGTATGAATCTTACTACAGCATTTAATATCTTTGTACGCCAGTCACTTCGTGAGGGTGGTATTCCATTCAAAATAAATATAGAACAACCTAACAAAGAAACTGTTGCGGCTATGTTAGAAGCGAAAAGAATTGCAAAAGATCCTTCCGTAAAAGGTTATAATGACCTTGATGAATTATTTGATGATTTAAAAAGATGAAAGAAAACAAATATACCATCAAATATACAAACAGTTTCAAAAAAGATTATAAACGTGCTATAAAGCGTGGGTTAAAAATCGAATTATTAAATAAAATTATCACTTTACTTGCAACTGGTGAATCCTTACCTGATAAGTGTCGTGACCATGCATTATCTGGAGATTGGACAGGTTATCGAGAATGTCATATTCTACCTGACTGGCTACTCATTTACTACATAGAAGAAGATGTTCTAGTACTGACACTTGCCAACACAGGCACACACAGCGATTTGTATATTTAACAAATAGTCTGCCACCGTACAGAAACCAAACTGTACGGTTTTTTATATAAAATGAAATATGGCTTTCAACTAACACGCAAGCGTGCGAATTGAAAGCCGCGGACTTATAGTTGCATTAAGAAAAATACAATAATACTTATAACTATTACAACACTACCCATAATTATAAACATCTTAGATGCAAAACTATTATAAATTGGTCTGTCTACATAACATATTTTTGGGTTATCTGGATTATAGTAAACAATCATTTTACTATTGATAGGCCATAGTTTTTCTGCCATCTGACGGACATTTATAATAGCCCCTGATTTGATATGCAAATATCCTTTTTCATCCTCAAAAGCGTTAGATTTAACTGGTAGTGGTATACCTGATGCTTTGATAGACTTAATTCCTTTATATTTTTTCTTTGTCTTATAAGTTATGCCATCTACTACATATTCTACTATTGGATACATGCGTGATTCTCCTGGGAAACTATAGCTAATTACTTTTCCTTCTACACTTTTTGTACATTGTTTATTATGTCTTTTAGAAATCATATTCATAAGAATTCCAGATATGATTAATATCAAACCTATTCCACCATCTACTAATAATTGAATCCATGCCATATAGATCACCCTACCTCATTATAACACATGGAAAAAGAACGTCTCAATGAAGAGACGTTCTAGTTATTAAGCTCTTTTTTTCTTAAGAAAGATAAATGCAACACAAGCAAGACCCATTAATGTAACCAGTGGTAGGATAGCTGTGCTATCGCCTGTTTTTACATTATCCTTCTTAGTGTCTTCTTTCTTTGTGTTTTCTTTCTTTGTATCTTCTTTCTTAGTGTCATCTTTCTTAGGTTCTTCTGGTTTAGTTTCTACAGGTTTTTCTACTAAAGCATCCATAGCAGACTGTAATGAAGCAATCGCTTCATCAATCTTCTTCTGAGAAACACCATTTGTGTTAGCTACTTCTTTTGCAGCAGCTAAAGCTGATACAAGTTTATTCCAAGAATCTTCTGTATATTTCTTAGAATCTAAGCCTTCAGCCTTAGAGATTAAGGCATTTAAAGTATCTTTGTTAAGTAATGACTTATAAGTAATACCATAACCACGTTTATACTTGATAGTATCAGTATAAAGCTTTGCAGTCTTATCATATACAGGAATATTAACTGGAAGTGTTCCCTGAGCACCAAATGTACCTAAAGCAACTTCAATACCTGCAATAATGTTAGGTCCATAAGCAGCTTTAGAAGATGTCACTCCACCAACAATTGCTTCAGTAACATCTACTGAAGAACCTTTACATCCATATACAGCTAAAATAGCATCCGCATTAGCATACATCTGTACATCATATGGTTTATCTACTGACATCACGATAGACTTCTTACCCTTTTCATGAGTATAGTCTACGATATCTTCTACATTTGAATACAACCAATGGTTAGATGAGAAACGACTTGCAGCACTAATTTCTGAGTTAACAAATACTGTATCAGCCCAATCAATGTTTTCTTTTACAGCATCCATATTAGAACCATTGTATCTTACTACTTTTACTTCTGCAGAGTCTGGGATAAGTCCTGCTTCTTTAGCGCGGTTATAACCCATGATCATCTGTGCTCTTTCATTGTCATATGGACAAAGCATTAGAATCTTCTGCTTTTCTTTAACAACTAGAGGTAAAGTATTGTTTTCATTCTTTACAACAGTGACAGCTGCAGCTGCGATTTCTCTTTCAGTTGCTCTATTAGTGGCACTACCTACTGTAGATAAAGCTTTATTTAATGAGAAGTTAGATTCTTTCCAATCTAAGATGCCTCTGTTCTCTTTGACTGTTAAGATTCTTCTGCATCCATCATCTAATCTTGATTCAGAGATTTCACCATTATTCACAGCATTTTCTACATAATCAATAATTGTGTCTAGCTTCTTAACATCTTCCTGGTTATAAAGAACTGTAGGCATACAAATCAAATCAGCACCTGCTTCAATCGCAAGCTTAACTGCCTGTGATTCACCAAATGTATCAGCAATAGCCTTCATGTTCATCGCATCTGTAGTGACTACACCATTAAATCCCATTTCACCCTTTAATAGATCAGTGATGATTGCTTTTGACATAGTCGCAGGTTTCTTTTCTTCATTACCTGTTTTTTCTGAAACAACAGTTGTGTTATCTAATTGTGGATATAAGATATGTGCAGTCATGATCATTTCAATACCCTGATTGATTGCAATCTTATATGGTTTTAATTCATTATTTAATAATTCTGCTTTTGATTTGTTTACGATTGGTAAACCATAATGTGAGTCAGTAGCTGTATCGCCATGACCTGGGAAGTGCTTCGCACATCCAATTACGTTATAGTCCTTCAAACCAGCGATTGTTGCAGAAGCCATGTTCCCTACTACATCTGCATCATCACTGTAACTTCTTAAACCAATAACTGGGTTGTTGGCATTATTATTAACGTCAACAACAGGAGCTAAGTTAGTATTAATACCAATACTGCTTAATTCACTACCAATAATCTGACCTGCTTTTTTCGCATACTCTGTATTATGAGTTGCACCAAGTGCCATGTTACCAGGTAAAGCTGTACCTGAACCTAAACGGTATACACTACCACCTTCCTGGTCAGCACTAATTAATAGTGGAATACCACCATCTTTTGTAGCTGCTTTCTGCATAGCCATACTTAAGTTGTAAGATTGTTCTGTTTCCTGGATGTTCTGAGCAAAATAAATAAGTGCTCCAAAATCATAGTCTTCAACAATCTTTCTGACTTGGTCATTCATCTTAGTAAATTCATGACCTGTAGTCTGTGCACCATCACTTAAGTCTTCATCCCAGTAACGGAAGTCTACCATAAGCATCTGTGTGATCTTTTGTCTTGTACTCATATTAGAGAGTAATTGATCCACTCTGCTTGTGGCATTGACTTTAGATGGCAAAGCCATTGAGAGTGCCATAGCTGTACTAAGTGCTATAGCGGATACTTTCTTCATATCGTTTTCTTCTCCTTTCGAATGTATCTAACATAGATATTGTAGCGCTTACATATCACTTATACAACATATATTTCATATTCTTAATTTTATTTGTGGAATTTTATTTTGATATAGTATATCTCACTATATATAATAAAAAAGCATGATATACAGAAGATAATATGAGTTACAGTATTTCAAAGTTTGAAAAAGAACTGTATTTTTGTAATATATATGAGATAGTTGAGGTTATGTTAAGGGAGATGGTTAGATGCAAGAAAGGAATAATTTTGCGAAGGGAAAGGTTTCTACACATATATTATCTATTGCAGGACCAATGATCGTAGCACAGTTGATTAATGTACTCTACAACGTGATAGATAGAATATATATAGGACGTATTCCTCATACTTCAACACTAGCTATGGGAGGACTGGGAATATGTCTTCCTATTATTTCTATAGTGATTGCATTTGCGAACTTGTTTGGTATGGGTGGTGCCCCACTTTGTTCAATTGCGAGAGGGAGAGGTAATAATAAAGAAGCAGAAGAGATTATGGGAAATGCTTTCTGTTTGTTAGTACTATTTGGGATTGGTTTAATGATTATTGGTTTTCTTTTTAAGGAGAAAATCATATGGCTCTTTGGAGCAAGTACGCATACTTTTAAGTATGCGAATGATTATTTAACTATATACTTGTTAGGGACTGTGTTTGTGTTAATAGGACTAGGTATGAATAGTTTTATTAATAGTCAAGGATTTGCGAAAATAGGAATGATGACAGTACTGATTGGTGCTGTATTGAATATTATATTGGATCCAATATTTATATTTTTATTTAATATGAATGTGAAAGGTGCAGCACTTGCAACAGTACTGTCACAGTTTGTGTCTGCTTTATGGACAATACACTTCTTAAGAAGTGATCAAACAATACTTAAGTTAAAGAAAGAGTGTATGTATTTAAACCCTTATTATGTAAAGCGTATATTCTCTTTAGGAACTGCAGGATTTATGATGGGTATTACGAATTCTATAGTCTCTATCGTATGTAATTCTACTTTACAACTATATGGTGGCGATCTCTATATAGCGATTATGACTATTATTAACTCTATTAGAGAAGTTGTGCAGTTACCAGCACAAGGGTTTGGAAATGCCTCTCAGCCAGTACTAGGATATAATTATGGGGCTAAAGAATATAAACGTGTCTTATCAGCAATACGTTTTGTGACACTCTTATGTTTTGGGACAATGTTTGTTATATGGGTATTAATTACTGCTTTCCCACAATACTTTATTAATATCTTTACTCATGATCCTCATATGACTAAACATGCAATTATTTATATTAAATTATATTTTGCAGGATTCTTTATGCAGTCATTACAGATATGTGGTCAGTCTGTGGCAGTAAGACTAGGCAAATCTAAACAGGCTATCTTCTTTTCTATCTTTAGAAAAGTGATTATAGTAGCTCCTTTGACTATTATTCTTCCACGTTTTATTGGAATTGAAGGTGTATTTATTTCAGAAGCTATTAGTAATTTTATAGGTGGCGGTGCTTGTTATATGACTATGTGGTTAACTATTGGAAAGAGCTTAAAGAAAGAGATTTCTTAGAAAAGAGATCTCTTTTTCTATTATTCTTATGTAATGCTTGTGAATAATATAAATATAGTACTTTCTCCATTGCATCAAACTAACACTAAGAATATCATTGTATATAAGATATATAGTAAGGGAAGGAAAAAATATGAATAAGAAACAGATAATGATAGCTGCAGGTGCAGTTGTATTTATTGGTGTAGGTGCTGCTGCTTATGCGTTAAGTGGTCCTAAACTAGAACTTAAGACTAATAAGGTGAATATAGAATATGGAACTACATATACACCTGAACTGAAGGATATAGTAAAAGACTATAAGGATTTTAATAAAAATGATTTAGTAATAATCAATATGATACCTAATGAGAAGGATAAGACTTATCCTGTAGTAGGTAAGTATAGTATTACTGTGAAGTATAAGAAGAAGTCTTTGAAACAGAGTGTTATTGTAAAGGATACCAAAGCACCTGAAGTAGTATTACCTGCTGATATAGAGATATTACAAGGTACAGACCTTACTACATTTAATTTCAAGTCTCTAATGAATATTAGTGATCTATCTGAAACAAGTATTGAGATTGATACAAGTAAGGTAGATATGAATGCTGCAGGACAGTATGATTTTAACGTTACAGTGAAAGATAAGTACAATAATGAGAGTAAAAAGACTGGTAAGGTCACTATTATTGCGAAACCAGTGATTAATAATAATGAAGAAGTTGTACATGAGACAGTGAAGAATAAAGATGGTACTACAAGTGTAAAGACTAAGGTACAGAAGAAACAGAGTTCTAATACAAATAGAACTTCTAATAATTCTTCTTCAAACAACAGCAATTCTTCTGGAAGCAGTAATACTTCAGGTGGTTCTTCTTCAGAAACTCATAAAGGATCATTAACAGTTGAAATGGATCCTAAATATCACTGGGAAGGTGATCATTCCTATGGTGATGGTGCAGAAATTAATGGTGAAGACTTTGATAAGTTAACTGGTGGAGATTGGAAGCACTGGGATTATTAAAAATAATATATCTTTCCCTCAGGGAGACTACTATAAGTGCTCTCCCCTTTCTTAAGTAAAACAGTCAGGTTTAGATGCCTGACTGTTTTACATTATCAATAACTTCATTTAGGATTTTATCTAATTCATCAATAGTATAAACCTTCCTACCTGCTTTACGTTCTTCTTCCACTAATAGAAGTTCTTCTCCTAACTTCAACATCTCTTCCCTATAATCAGTATCCATGTTTATTTCCTCCTATGCTGATTATTATACCTTAGTTCTAAATAAATATATTATGCTCATTCACATTTTTACGAATACTATTTGCATTATGTTCTAGATAGTGTATAATGGTCTCAATTTTGGGATTAAATTCAGGAGGGTAAAAATGAAAACGAGTAATGGTAAGCAGTTAGCTAAAAAGATGTTAATTGCGATGATTTGTGGTCTTGCCTGTGGGTTTGGCTGCATTATGTTAAGAGAACACTTAATAAGTAGTGGTCAGACTGATCTTTGGACAAAGATCAATAAATTATTCTTTCAGGATATTACACAGCCTACAGCAACTAAAGCTGTTGGGATCTTCTATATTGTAGGTCAGTTATTTGTTAATTCATTACAGCTTATTATTGTACCTATGGTATTTGTATCTATTACATTAGCTATTTCAACTATCACAGATACAAAGAAGTTAGGTAGAATTTCTACTAAGACTATTTTAACTTTCTTTATTACAACTGTATGTGCATTATGTTTTGCAGGTGTAATTGCCTCTATTGTATATCGTTTAGGTTTCTTTAATGCAGTAGGTAAAGCAGCAGTAACAATCCAGCAGGGTTCTACTGGTTCTAACCCATTAAACATTATTTTAAATATTATTCCTAACAACCTTATTTCAGCTTTCTCTACTAATGGTAACGTACTTGCTATCGTGTTTATAGCAGTTGCTATGGGTCTAGCAATGAATACATTAGAAGAAGAAACAAAGACTCTAAAGAAGTTATTCGAAGAAGTATCTAAGATTATTACTTTATTCTTATCATTTGTAGTCAATAAGTTTGCCCCTATTGGTATCTTCTGCTTATTAACTAGAACATTCGCAATTTATGGTATTGATTCATTAAGACCAGCACTTGCTTATGTAGTTACAGTTGTTATTGCATTATTTATATATTTATTCTTAGCTTATCCAATCTATTTAATGTCTATGGCTAGAGTAAATCCAAAGCCATTTATGAAGAAGATGGTTAAGGTTGCTTTGTTTGGTTTCTCTACTTCTTCTAGTGCTGCAACTCTTCCAATCAATAAGAGAACAGTAACTGAAGAATTAGGTGTAAATGATCAGATTGCATCATTTGTATTACCTTTAGGTATGACAATCAATATGGATGGTACAGCAATCATGCAGGTTATTGCAGCTATGTTTATTGCAGCAAGTTCTGGATATAAAGTAACATTCATGTCTATGGCAGTTATTGCAGTACTTGCATTAATTGCATCAGTTGGTACTCCAGCTGCACCAGGTGCAGGTGCTGTGATCCTATTTACTATCTTAACTGGTATGGGTTATACAAACGATGCAGCATTACTTGCATATTCATTAATTCTTTCAATCAATAGACCTATTGAAATGTTAGTTACTTCACTTAATGTAGTTGGTGATGCTTCTACTTCAGTTATTGTAGCTAAGAAAGAAAATATGATTGATAGCGAAGTATATAAAGGATAGAAGTTCTTTCTAGAAAAGGAGTCAGAAAAATTAAATCTGACTCCTTTTATAATACATTAAACAGTCTACCTACCTCTATATACGCAGTGATAAATTTCAATAAACAGTCAAGAATGATGATAAAATCTCTTTAGATGTGAAAGACTAAACGCAACTTTGACAGATCTAAAGTGGAATTTAACGTTTCACTTTAGACATCAAAAAAATCGAATAGTTTACTTGTAATTTTACGATAAGCATGTATAATACTTATAAAGAGAGCTGGAAGATAAGGTGGCTTTTAAAAAGTAGCTTTGTTGAAAGGTTTTCTAATAAGAAAGAGGCTTCTAATGGTGACCTTTAAAAGGTAGCTTTAATTAGAGGCTTTTTTGCTATAAAAAAGAAGAAGCCAGATTGCTCTGACTCCTTCAAGTATATGTCCGCAAACATATAACCCAATTACTAATAATATATACTAATACAGAGCGAGTATGCAAGAGGCAGATTAAACTTTCTTATAAAGAATATCATTCTTGTTTAATAGTTCTAATACTTCTTTTATATTCTTAAAGGTATGTGCTCCCTTTTGTATATACTTTTTAGGCCATAAGAGAGAAGATTGTAGTAATGAGTAAGGTATCAAGATGTCTCTACCTTGCTTTATACAGTGATCTGCTTGTCTTAATGCCCCACTCTTCTCTCCTGCTTCCATGATAATAGTCGCAATAGAAATACCACTCATAGTCGCATTTCTTGTAGGGAAATTCCATTTATTTACTTTATTGCAGGGTGGGAATTGTGAGACAACAAGTCCATGTTTTTCAATTGTGAGTTGAAGGTTTTTGTTTTCTTTAGGATAGTACTGATTAATAGGTGTTCCTATGACAGCTATAGTTCTTCCATTGTTTTTTAATGCTGTTTGGTGGGTTATTGTGTCTATGCCTTTCGCAAGTCCTGCATTGACTACTATATTTCTTTTGACTAATGCTTTTACAAGTATTTCTGTTTTTTCCATTGATTCCTTAGAAGCATTTCTACTCCCTACTACACTGACAGACTTTTCATTTAATAAACGTACATTGCCTTTAAGAAATAAATATGGTGGTGCTGTTGGGATGATAGCTAATAGTTTAGAGTATATCTTATCACCTTTCTTAACTAAAATAACGTCTTCTGGGAGTGTTTTGAAACTCTCCTTGACTCTTATTAGATAGGTATGATAGAAATCCTTCTCTGATACGTGTAATTGCAAGGATAAGTAAGGGATATTATGTATTAGACCACTTCTATAATCGAAGTGGTCTAATTGTGTTATGAATTGACTTGTTTTCTTATCGTTACAATTGAAATATTGTTGGATTGTATAATACAAAATAGCATCTCTTACATATACATTATTGATATCCATAGGAACCTCCTTTATGAGTATTCTATTATTGGAATGAGTGATTATCAAGAGAAGATAAACTATATTGCACTTATAGTGTGAAGCTAGTAGAATCAAAGCAGGAGGTATAAACATATGTGTTATCTTATCGCAAAGAGGATGAATAAAACTGGATGTGTCGCATTACAGACAGAACCTGGAGAAGAAATGGCAAAGTTTGCAGATGAAATACAAGAAAGACTTGGGTATGATATAGAAATTATTACTATCAGTCGACCTACTGCCTATGGAAAGTATGAACCATATCATTTTGTAAATAGTTATGAAGAATTTGAAAAAGAAGCAAGTCTACTTTAAAAGGAATCCTTAGTGTTTAGGATTCCTTTTATGCTCTATAAACTAACTTGTAATATGCTACTAAATGTTTTTATGCATTACCTTTGCATTTTTATGACTTGAGCCTCTTAATAAGCTTGAAACAATAAGCTCCCATTTACACCCATACTAAGTGATAAATAAAATATAGGAAACCCCTAGTTATTTTGAATTAGCTAAGATATCAAATGTACTCTAGCCTTTTCTTTTAAACTCACTTGTCCACTTTCTTCAACCACTCTATTGATGTCGGAATATTAGCCTGCCGTTTCTTCATAATATCTATCTGCTATATATTCAGCTGACTCTGCCCACAGACCGTTTTCTGTTTCCTGCAACGTCTTATATGTTTCCGATTTATAGAAACGTAATACAGCTTCTTCAAAACTGATTTGAAAATGTTCCTGTAATAATTTCACTACATCTCTGATTTGTATACATACATTCATTGTAATGTCTTTTCCGTTAAAACTATATATTTTTTCTAGCATAAGAGATCCTCCTAACCGGTTTCAGATATTCTAAGGCTTTTTCTGTATGATTGAAAAAAATACCTAACTCATTTACTTTCCACAATCATCATTTTCCAGATTATACTCCATGATTATTCTATCCACAACTTCTTCCGGTGACTTGTTATTAACAAATACACGATTGTGTATCCCTATCTTAGCATTAACCATTCCGTACCAATCTAGATCTGCTTGAATTTCTTTCATATAATAATCTTTATTCGCATTTTTGTAATTATCATCAGTATAAATCTCGTCATTTTCATCACTAAATACAAGCCTCGAAAAAATATTCTCTGGAGTATCGTACAGCTCAATCAGTAAATTATCATCTGATATAATGCTTGTTCTAAAGTTTTCAATATAAGAAATGGGTGAAATTGCAAAGACAACATCTTCTTCCATTTTAATAATCTTCTTGATAATACTTCCTCGTTTCTGATCTCTCCACCGTAAATTCTCAGTGTTAAAAAATTCCTCAAGAGATATTTTCAAGCGGTTTTTTCACTTCTTCATCTAAATCGACAAACTTAATATCTAATCGTTCAGCAAGTAATTTACCCACAGTTGTTTTTCCAACATTAGAAACTCCAAATAAACATATCTTCATTCCTCTGTCCCCCTTTACTGATATTATGCCTTTTATTAATAAAGCGTTCAATACTATTATCTCATTCTAATAGCAATAATATATTTTCCTAGCCTTAAGAAGAAAAAAGAGCGGTTTAATAATCCGCTCTAGTGTATAGTTTATTTGTCTTGAGAATGTCTTTCACCAATCTGGAATTCTTCATTATGATCAAACATATATCTTACAGAGATAGGTGTGTCTCCTGTTAATTCAATAAAGTCTTTTGTATGAATATCCATTTTACCTTCTCTAATAGCCTGTGCAAATGTAACCATGCCATCTGAAGAGAATGGTGCTTCTGAATCCTTTAGGAATACGCTATCAGTTGTTCTAGGGACACCCATTGCATCCCAGATCTGATAGTTTTCTTCATCAGTGACATTTGCAAATGGTACATGGTTTCCTGTACTTACATCACCAATAGCACAGAATGTTGAAATAGTCATTAGTTCTAATCCATTAATATTCCATACCTTATGGTGGAATTCATTTGATCTATGTAAAGCATAAGCTAATGCTTTAGCACAGTCTTTACGAGAAATATAAGCCATTAGACCATCACCTTGTGAATTAGTAAGTGGTGCATTCATATGAGCATAAGTAAAGTAGTTAGTAACCATTGCTTCAGCATATTGAGAGTTTCTCATGAACTGATAGTCTAGACCTACTTCCTTAATATATTTTTCAGTATAGATATGGTCTTTCCTTTCTACTGATGGGTTTGTTTCATCATCAGCATTAACTAAAGAAGTATAGATAATCTGTTTAACACCTGCTGCTTTAGCTGCATCTACAGCATTCTTATGTGCATTCTGTCTTTTAACACCAACAAATGGCATAGAGATTAATGCGAGAGCATCAGCCCCTTTAAATGCTTCAACTAATCCATCAGGATTATTAAAGTTAGTTACGTGTGTTTCTACACCCTTTTCAGCATATTTCTTAAGTGATTCTTCGTTATAACCACAAAAGATTAAGTTTTCTACTGGTTCTAATGTAAGTAATACGTCAGCAGCTAATTGACCTAAGTTTCCATCAACACCAGTTAACAATAATTTACCCATTTATTTATCCTCCTGTTTTCTATATGTATCATGATAATACTTTTAGAATTTGTTTATAAGTGAGTTACAGATTTAGAAAATGATTTTTAGCTTTTCTAAGCCTTATAGGATGATACAGGTATTAACATCCTCATCGTATAATAACTAACCTTGAGAAGAAAAAAAGAGCGGTTTAATCCGCTCTTATGCATCAAGTGTGTCCTTGTATTCTAAATATTCATCAAATGTTGATAGACGGTCAATTGTACCTTCTGCAGTAAATTCGATAATTCTATTCGCAATTGTCTGAACAAACTGGTGGTCATGACAAGTAAATAGAATGTTTTCTGGGAAACGCATTAAACCTTGGTTTAATGCCTGGATAGATTCTAGATCAAGGTGGTTTGTAGGTTCATCAAAGATTAATACGTTTGCATCATGCATCATCATTTTCGCAAGCATACATCTTACCTTTTCTCCTCCTGATAAAACATTCGCTTTCTTTAATGCTTCATCACCAGAGAACAACATTCTACCTAACCATCCTCTTAATTCCTGTTCATACATACTACCATCAGTAAACTGTCTTAACCAGTCTAATAAAGATAATTCACAATCATTAAAGAATGCTGAATTATCTTTAGGGAAGTATGACTGAGTAGTCGTAATACCCCATTTATAAGAACCTTCAAAGTCTTTATCTTCTCCCATGATGATCTTAAAGAATGCTTCTGTTGCTTTATCGTCTCCTACAAAAGCAACCTTTTCATTTGGAAGAATAGAGAAAGAAACATTATTAATAAGAGTTTCTCCATCTACTACCTTAGTAAGGTTTTCTACATTTAATACAATGTTTCCTACTTCTCTACCTGGTTTGAAACCAATGAATGGATATCTTCTTAGTGATGGTTTCATATCTGCCATTTCTAAGTTATCTAATAGTTTCTTACGAGAAGTAGCCTGTTTTGCTTTAGAAGCATTGGCACTGAAACGTGCAATGAATTCTTCTAATTCCTTCTTTTTAGCTTCTGCTTTCTTATTCTGATCTTTCATCTGCTGGATCTGCATCTGAGAATATTCATACCAGAAGTCATAGTTACCTACATATAGCTGAATACGGCTGTAATCAATATCAGCAATATGTGTACATACCTTATTTAAGAAATAACGGTCATGTGATACGACAATGACTGTGTTCTTAAAGTTTAATAGGAAGTTCTCTAACCATCTGATACTCTTTAGGTCTAGATGGTTGGTAGGTTCGTCTAGTAAAAGAATATCAGGGTTTCCAAATAAAGCCTGGGCTAATAATACTTTGACTTTCTGGTTACCATCTAAGTCTCTCATATACATATCATGGTATTCTGTTGTAATACCTAAACCATTTAACATGATTTCAGCATCACTTTCAGCATTCCAGCCATACATGTCTGCGAACTCACCTTCAAGTTCTCCTAGTCTTATACCATCTTCATCATTAAAATCAGCTTTAGCATATAGCTTTTCTTTTTCCTGCATGATTTCAAATAATCTCTTATTACCCATGATGACTGTTTCTACTACTTTGTTGTCATCATAAGCAAAGTGGTCCTGTTTTAAAACAGATAATCTCTTATTAGGTTCAATAATTACTTCACCTTTGTTTGGTTCTATTTCACCTGATAATATTTTTAAGAATGTGGATTTACCAGCACCATTTGCACCAATAATCCCATAACAATTTCCTTCAGTAAATTTTACTGATACATCTTCAAATAAAGCGCGATCTCCGTATCTGAGTGATACATTATGTGTTGATATCATAGTCTACATTTCCTTTCGTACAGAGATGTATTATGCCATATTTAGTTGATTATGTCTAGTAAAATTGAGATATAGGTGATGGATAGAGATAGTAGTACTATTATATAGAGAATGGAGATACTAAAAAGACTATATATAGTGATTTTAGTACTAAGATTACTATATGTAGTAAATAGAGAGTCTAAGATTACTATATGCATGAGATAGAGGAACTGATAAATATAAGAAAAACCTGATTGTGTAGACAATCAGGACAAGTATTAATTAAATTTGAGTAGTCTTATTTTTATCAAGATCATTAAAAATTTTAACTGAAACTTTTTCTTCCAAATCACAACAGATACTTTTAAGAACTTTATAATTTTTCAAATAAACACAGTTCGAATATTTAGATTTTGAATTCTTTTCTTTAGAAAAAATTGCCAAAATATTTTTCTTTTCATCAGCATTAGTTTGATTATTATTACGCAAACTTCTTGCATGGAGATCTTTTCCAGTAAATGCTACAACCATTTTATCATTAGTACTCTCTATTGCTAAAGGAAAATCTCGCGTTTTTGTTTGTAAGTTAACTAAAACTAAATTCGTTTGAGCATTCGCATAAACAATCTTATTAATTTTCGTTATACGCATGATTTTCTTGCGAATCGTACCAAAGTCATAGCGCTGTTGGTTATTAATGTTATTTTCTGCTATAGTTCCTTTAATGCAATTTTTATAAAAATCCAAATCATTTAAATGGGAACGCACACCAACCAAATGAGCAAAATCTCCCTTATTAAATCTCACTTCATTATATTTGCCATCGTTAGTTACAATCAAAAAATCATAAGGTACTAGAAACTTTTCATAAAGTCTTGCACCTGCAATTATATCTCTAATAATTCTTGTTTTATTCGATTTGCTGAGACTGTGCATAAATATAGTTCTCCTTTAGACAAAAAAAAGCAGGAAATTACCCGCTTAGTATCATAAAAAAATAACAGGTTTTATCCTGGTCGCCAGGCTCATATATCTGTTCGATATATACTCGGACGAGATTGTTTTTAAGACTATCTCTTGTCTACAGTTTATCTCCTAACTGCAAGGCTCATATATCTATTCGATATATACTCGGACGAGGTTATTTTGAATTCTACCTCTTGAATTCGACTTTTTACGGTGCCTGTTCACCGAGAATGTTACCATTCTTTTTTATAGTTGTAATTTTTTATGAGCAAATGAAAATGTTTATTGCTCAGTCTCTAATCATAGATTACCACAATTCAGTATTTTGTCAATAAAATCAGTGTGTAATTTCAAAATTTCTCTGATTCCAATGTGATAATGTCTCAATGTATCCAAGTTGATAATGTCCCAATT
>SAMEA3387515__coassemble_2184_pt1 | contig 19874 bp, 16 predicted proteins | sample SAMEA3387515__metabat2_high_PE_030 | metagenome-assembled genome bin SAMEA3387515 (sample SAMEA3387515) | Felis catus | biome: Faeces | place: United Kingdom | collected 2012 | reverse complement strand
CAGGACATCTTAATCTTTGTATTGTGACTTTATGACTGCGTTTAAAGATGTCAACATAGCGACTATAAGATGCATGTGCATGAAGATCTTTGGAATTACATTTAGGGCATGATAGTTCATCGAAGTTCAGGGATTGAATAATCTTTTTATATTGATTTTCAGTAATATGCTTGATTTTAGATGAAAGTTTTATTATTATCATAGTGTTCTTATTTGACAGGATAAGCATCTCGGTCGCCAAACTTTTGATGCCTATCCTTTTTTCTTTCTATAGATTTATTTGACCTTAAGAACATGAAAAATGATTTATGAAATAAACAAAACAGATACCAGAAAACTGCCCCTAAAAAGTTGACAGCATAAAAGCAAAGCCAGGAGTTCATACCCCTGACTTTTTTAAAACTTGAGTAAACCACAAGTCTATTTAGTTACTCAAACGGTGTTCTCTTTTTTTATAAATGGAGGAGGGGACTAATAAAAAATCCCCTTCTATTAAAAAGGGGAGGAATAAACTAGATATATAAAGGTTCATCGTTTTTGAGTACTTGTTTATTATTTGTTTTCGCAATATAGAATACTTCACTTGTTTCTGCTTTATAATAAATATCTAAAGTAAGAATTGAAGTCTTCTTATAACCAAGTTCTACAAGATGATCAATAACCATTTTTTCAATATCATCTAAAGATACATCATGATAGTTATACTGTACCTGGAGAGTCATCTTAACAGGTTTATAAGTAGTCTTAGCAGTTGTTTTCTTAGTTACAGTTTCTTTCTTTACTGTAGTAGTCTTTTTCATAATGGAGATCCTCCTTTGATACTCTAATTATTACTATTATTATAGCACACTCATTTTACAATTCAAACGTAACAGATATAGTCAAAAAATTACATAATATATATTATGCGAAGTATTATATATAAGAAAGAAACTCCCAATGAAGGGAGTTTTATAGTACTATTTTTCGTCTTTATTAGCACGATCGATAGAATCATATAACTTAGTGACATAATTACCACTAAAGCAAGAGATACATAAATCACAGTTTCCATCCATATCATGCTTAACAGATTTCTTTAATCCTTCCATTGAAATAAATGCTAATGAATCAGCTTCAATGAATTGACATAATTCTTCTACATTCATACGATGTGAGATTAATTCTTCTAGTGTAGAAATATCTACACCATAGAAACATGGGAACTTAATGGCTGGAGAAGCAATTCTAACATGTACTTCTGTAGCTCCTGCTTCTTTTAATAATCTTACAATACGTTTAGAAGTTGTACCTCTTACGATAGAGTCATCAATCATGATAACTCTCTTACCTTTTACAATAGAAGATACAGCTGAAAGTTTCATTCTTACCCCACGTTCACGCATTTCCTGTGTTGGCTGGATAAATGTTCTACCTACATACTTATTTTTGATAAGCCCCATTTCATAAGGAATACCAGATGCTTCAGAATAACCAATAGCAGCTGAAATAGAACTATCAGGTACACCAATAACTAAATCTGCTTCTACTGGTGCTTCTTCAAATAAAGTCTTACCACAAGTCTTACGTGCTGTATGAACATTAATACCATCTAAATTACTATCAGGTCTAGAGAAGTAAATATATTCCATTGCACATAGCTTATTGCAGATAGGTAAAGTTTCAGTATACTTCTTAGATTTAATAATACCATCTTTTACACGGATGATTTCACCTGGTTCTACATCTCTTACATATTCTGCTCCAGCAATATCTAAAGCACATGTTTCAGATGAGAACATATAACCTCCACTTGGAAGTCTACCCATAGATAAAGGTCTTAAACCATATCTATCTCTTGCAACATAAAGAGCATCTTCTACTAAAATTACAAATGCGAATGCTCCATCAATCTTTTCTAATGATTTACAGATACGATCTACAAATCGTCCTGTTTCTCTCTTAATTAAATGACCAAGAACCTCAGTATCACTTGTCGAATTGAAGATAGATCCATTTTCTTCGAGTTCCTTCTTTAATAAGTTAGCATTTACAATATTACCATTATGGGCAATACCCATCATACCATCGAGAGTACGGAATAAGAATGGCTGAACATTCATGATTCCTCCCCCACCTGCAGTTGAATAGCGGACATGTCCAATAGCTGCATTACCTGATAATTTTTCAATTTTTTCTTTATTAAATACTTCACTGACTAAGCCTTCTCCCTTATGGATGTTAAGCTTTCTACTTTTATTGCGGACAACAATACCTGCAGCCTCCTGTCCACGATGTTGTAAAGAATGTAAGCCATAATATGTTAATTGAGCAGCATTGTCATCTCCCCATATAGCAACAACTCCACATTCTTCATGTAATTCATCATGATTCTTGATCATAATAGCCTCCCTGTTTAATAGATTTCATTGATATAGCGCTTCTCAAGAGGTGTATTATCCTCCTGATTACACATCATTGTGATCATATCTGTTTTTTCACCATGAATAGACGCCATGCAATCTGTTTCGATGCGAATGTCTTTATAGAAATAAACAGAAATCGTTTTGAGGATGTCATCTAAATATTCTTTATTGTATATAAATTCTGAAATATAGACAAACTTCCCCCTATCATTATAAATCATATATCCTTGTTGTCCATACTCATTTTTAAATGTTAGAACAGAATCGTTAAATGCAACACATCTAATTCTTAGATAATTATTAAAATAATCTTCATCACGCATTAAATAATGGTTGAAATTTGCGGTATAACGCATGTAATCATCATAGAGATGACTTATATCCTGGGACAGGCAAATATTACTAGGAAGGCAATACTTAGCTTTATCAAGCTTATAAAGAATATGTCTATGAGATTCTTTAAAGCCAAAAGGCATATAAATTTCAGGATGATAAGCCTGTAAATAAATGCGTTTATCTTTATAAATATCTAAAACATGATTCATTAATAATTTCATGAATCCCTGTCCTTCATACTCTCTCCTTGTAGAAACTCCTAGAATAAAATAACTATCTTCGTAATCTTTTACTTTAAAAGGTACAATCTGTAAAGCAGAAATAATTTTGTCTTTAAAACGTACAACATATGTATTCTCTTTCTTATATCTATATTTGAAATAGAATTCAGTAGAGACTTCATCCTCATCCTCAAAACGGTCCATCCAGATTTCTTTGATTGTTTCAGTATCTTCATCTGTTGCCTGTGTAACGATGGCATCATTAATAAAGATACGTGTCTTTTCAACCATATGACAAGGATGCATACGTTCTTTAGAGATACGAAGATTTTCTATTCCCATATCTTCTTCTCTATTTACATATTTAAAATTCGCACATTCATGTTCTAAGAATTCTTTTCTTAAAGTCACATAAAGACCTCTAATAGTTTTATCAGCTTTTTCAATATGAATCTGGATTGTTTCATGCTTTAATGGAGAACCAATCATAAAAGCCTTTAATTCATTATTAATAAAGATGCCACCTATCTTAATAGGTAATTGATCCTGGGTAGAAAGAAGATACATAATTCCATATGCTTCAGAAGTTAAGGATTCACTCTGTTCATGCTCTTCGCTTTCCCATTTTAATAGATTATTGAAAATCATAGGCATATCATCATCCGCATTCAATGTACGATATTCATAATTAGGATATTGTGAAATGAAGTTATGATAATTGTTTCTCATCTTCTGCATCTTCTTACCTGATAATGTAATTAATTTTTCTTTATCATATACATAATCATCTAAATCTCTTGTATGCTCATAAACAAACTGTCCAGGACATACCTTCTTTATTTTTTCTACAAAAGATGGAATAGCACAATCAATCATAAAAGGAAACTTATTTTCCTTTGCATAATTCATCATGTATTCAACAGCTTCTTTGTAGTATTCGCAAGACGCAAAGGGCATCGCAAAAAAGCGATGTCCTTTACAGTTATGTAACATGATGCAGAAGTGATCATGAATTTCATATTCAATATGATATTCATGATTCCACATCATCATAGTCACGAAATTTGAGTTATAGCCTTCATAATTGGCTTTATCTAAATAAGGTAAAACAGTATTTAAATCAGATAATTTTAAGGGTTTCATTTTATTTTCCAAGCATCATATGTATAAATTGTTTAGCTACACGCCCAGAATAGCCTCCGTTTCTTAATTCCCATTCCATAGCTAAACGATGGAGTTCATTACGATCAATATCTAAATGATACTGATCTGCAAGTCCATCTACTATATCAAGATAGTGCTGCTTATCTGGATGAACATAAAGAATCTGGACACCAAAACGGGCAACAAGTGATAGCTTTTCCTGTTTAGCATCATTGACATTTACTTCATTGTCATCTCTTTCGCCCCAAGTTTCCTTAATTAAATGTCTACGGTTACTTGTGGCATAAATAAGGACATTATCAGGTTTCTTTTCTAGTCCGCCTTCAATGACTGCTTTGAGATATTTATATTCGGTTTCATATTCTTCAAAAGATAAATCATCCATGAAGATAATGAACTTATAATTACGGTTCTGTAATTCTCCAATAATTTCTGGAAGATGGATAAATTGATGCTTATACACTTCAACCATTCTTAAACCGTCCTTGTAATAACGATTTAATATAGCTTTGATACTTGATGATTTACCAGTTCCATTATCGCCATACAATAAGACATTATTTGCTTTCTTGCCATTAATAAATGCTTCTGTATTCGCAATTAGACGATCCTTTTGACGTTCATAGCCTATGAGCTGTTCAAGTGTATTATCTTCTATATGATTGATAGAAACGATATTGCCATCTACATATCTAAAAGCCTTATTTAAACCGTATTTACCAACACCATACTTGTGATAATGATTATAGAGGATGTTATAGAAATCTTCAACAGATGTGCTTTGTGCAAGATTACTTTGTAGTTCACTGAAGACTTCATAAATCTCTTTGTTAATAATTGGCTTAGAATGTGAAAAATGGAAGAAAATCTCTCTATTTAGTCCTTCTAGATCATCAAATGAAGAGTGAAATAAATCATAGAAGTAAGTGAGATCTCTTAATACAAGTGCTTTTAATGTATCATCAACATCTACAACACGTTCTAGTGAAAGCGAGAAGGCATTTTCATGCATTGCAAGCAAATGAGTAAGTAAGCTTTGCATCAAGTGATCATGAAGATCATATTTTTCAGCAACCTGTAAGAATTTTGCAATAAAATCATGCTGAATTGCTTTATTGTCTAATTGGTCAACATTCTTTAATAGGAAAAGAACATCTTCATCATCTGTTAACTGATAATATACTGTTAAATCATTTAAATACATAAATAACCCCTTCTTTCATTAGTTTTTGAAGCTATGAATAGGAGCTGGAATACGTCCACCACGGTTCACAAATTCATCACAAGAGAATGAATTCACTGGCATGATTGGGGCATAACCTAATAAACCACCAAATTCAACTGTATCTCCTACATCCTTACCAATAACTGGAATAAGTCTTACTGCAGTTGTTTTCTGGTTGATCATACCAATAGCCATTTCATCTGCGATAATACCAGAGATTGTTTCGGCTTTTGTATCACCTGGAATTGCAATCATATCTAGACCTACTGAACAAACACAAGTCATTGCTTCTAGCTTTTCTAAAGTTAAAGATCCTGCATTGACTGCATCAATCATACCCTGGTCTTCACTGACTGGAATAAAGGCACCTGACAAACCACCTACATAAGATGAAGCCATAACGCCACCCTTTTTCACCTGGTCGTTTAAGATAGCAAGTGCTGCAGTAGTACCTGGAGCCCCTACTCTTTCAAGACCCATGCTCTGTAAACAATCGGCAATAGAATCACCAATAGCTGGTGTAGGTGCTAAAGATAAGTCAATAATACCAAAAGGAATACCTAATGCTTCAGATGCTTCTAAAGCAACTAACTGACCTACACGAGTGATCTTAAATGCAGTTTTCTTGATGATTTCGCATAATTCACCAAAGTCTTTACCTTTTGCGTTCTTAATTGCTTTATGCATAACACCAGGACCACTGACACCAACATTAATAATGGCGTCTGATTCACTCATACCATGGAATGCACCAGCCATAAATGGGTTATCATCTGGGGCATTACAGAAGATAACAAGCTTTGCACAGCCAATAGACTCAATATCCTTAGTAGCATATGCAGTCTTTTTCACAATCTGTCCAAGTAATGCGACAGCATCCATATTAATACCAGTCTTAGTAGAACCAACATTAACACTTGAACATACAAATTCAGTTTCCTTCATAGCCTGTGGAATAGACTCAATAAGCATACGTTCTGCTTTAGTCATACCTTTAGAAACAATGGCAGTATAACCACCAATAAAGTTAATACCTAATTCCTTTGCACACTTATCTAGTGTTTTTGCAATCTGTACATAGTCTTCGGGCTTCTTGCAGGCTGAAGATCCGATTGTTGCAATAGGCGTAACTGAGATACGCTTATTCACAATAGGAATACCATATTTTTTTTCAATAGACTGTCCTACAGGTACAAGATTTCTTGCAGTAGACATAATTTTGTTGTAAATATTGTCACAAAGAACATCTAAAGAAGAATCAATACATTCAAATAAGCTAATACCGATTGTAATAGTTCTTACATCTAGATTTTCCTGCTCAATCATTTTATTTGTTTCAATAACTTCAAACTGATTAATCATCTATACATCTCCTTATAATCTATGCATCATATTAAAGATTTCTTCATGCTGAATTTTAATATCAACACCAATTTCTTTACCTAAAGCAGCAAGTTCATCTGCTAAGTCATTAAATGCTTTGCTAGAAGCATCATGATTGACAATCATCATCATATTGAAATAACCTTGTACAATAGTCTGAGAGATATCTAAAATATTTACATCATTCTCAGCAAGATAAGTACATACCTTTGCGATAATACCTACCTGGTCCTTTCCAACTACAGTAATAATACCTTTTTTCACAGTCGAATCCTCCGTTTTCATAAATTTTTAAACATTATAGCAAAACTAAGTAAAAAGATAAATAAAAAGTGTAAAAATATGCTTAGACTAAATAATAGCCTTTAAAAGTAATTTTAATTGATTGTAATATCAAAAAAAGAGAAGGAATGATTCCTTCTCTCTTATGTTTATGTTATTCACCTAATAATTTAAGAGCAGTAGCAAGAACAGCCTTACCGTTCATAGTTCCGTAATCTCTCATATCGATAACGTCAACAGGGATAGCACCAGCTTTTCTTGAAGCAGCTAATTTTTCGATTGCAGCTTTCTGGAATCTAACCTGTGGGCCAAGTAAGATACAGTCAACTTCTTCTAGCACTCTAGGTGCATCAGAGAATGGTAAAGCGAAGATTTTTGCTTCAACTCCCTGTTCCTTAGCTGCGGCTTCCATTTTAGTTACTAATAAGCTAGTAGACATACCTGCAGAACATACTAATAAAATTGTTTTCATTGTCATTACTCCTTTTCTAATTTCTGTATTAATTATACTAATTTTTAGCCATGATGTAAACACTTACCCAAAAGTTTTTTTTAGCATAATACAAAAAATGATATTCAAAAGGCTATAAATTTAATTTATAATATTTTAGAGGTGGTTAAAATGAAGATATTAGTCGTAAGCGATTCGCATATGTATAACGATATATTAGAAAATATCACAAATAAATGGAAAAACAAGGTGGATTTATTGGTACATTGTGGAGATTCCTCTCTCCTTCCAGATGATCCATTACTTAAAGATTATGATATAGTTGTACATGGAAATCATGACGAAGAAGTCTTTCCTCACTATGTAGTTTACAAAGATATATTTGTGACCCATGGTAATGATTATCATGTCTATACAGGCTATGATGAACTTATACAAGCATGTAAAGAAAATCATTGCACGATATGTTTTCATGGACATACACATGTGCCTACGATTCAGATTCATGAAGGAATCACTTTTGTGAATCCAGGTAGTGCTATGATCAATCGAGGAAACTATGGTTATGGAACATATGCTATTGTGGAGACAGAACCATTTAATGTCATCTATTATGATAGTCTAGATCATCATATCTGTAACCAGGAAGTTCTTGAAGAAGGTATGGTATTACTTGATGACTTCAAAAAGATTGTAAAGAATATGAAATAAGGGAGATAGCGAACTATCTCCCTTTAAAAAATACTATTTTTCTTCTAATCTTTTTCTCTTATATTCAATGATGAACATGACTTCCTTTAGATCTTCATCTGGTAATTCAGATAATAATCTAGCAATATTCGCAATATTATAGTAGTCATATTTCTTGCCACTCATGATTTCTTCAACACTACGTCCATATAAGCGTGAAAGAACTTTTAATTCCCCTACTGTTACATCTCTTTTACCATTTTCAATATCTGAAATTGCAGAATGAGGTACATTAAGATGTGCAGCAACTTCTTTTTGTGTTAAGTTCTTAAAAGTTCTATAAGTTTTTAGACGTTTAGCGAGATCCATATCTAATGCCATAAGTTTACCTCCCCATTTCTATCTGTGGTTTATTATAACACAAAAAAATAAAGGTGGCAATTTAGGAATTATGAAAAATATAGATTTTATCTAAAATGTTATTTGAAATATCCTACTACATAAGGCTTCTTTAAATCACTTTTTTTCCCTTTAGAAGTACGTTTTTTTATGTCTTCTAAAACGGTTACAGTCGCATTTTCATCTTCTGTAGTCAACATAATAAAATATGAAATATTTAGAGATTGATGGTTTTCTACATAGATTGGTTCATTATGTAGTATATGATTACGACATTGATCATCAGTAAAGATATCAAAAGGAACACCTTTTCTATCTACAATCTTATAAGAATGTTTCTTGCACATACCACAATGTGGTACTTTCTTATGGAAATAAGATTGTGAAATGACACAATGTTCACTGATCATATTCTCTGTTTTACCATAGATAGGTAAAATAAGATCAGCATTATAATCCTTCATCTGTTTAATCTGTTTTCTTGTACATTCAAATGATGCAATGACTGGTTCTTTAAATGCATAAGCATCATAATGGTTATAAATATTAAATCCCTGACCAATAATAAGAGGATGCTCTTTTAATAATCTATAGCTTCCAAAGTCATTGACAATTAATGTATTGAATTCTTTCAATAAAGGATTGTGAATGACTTCTTGTATATCTTTATCATGCATAATACGAGGTAGATAAAGATTAGGTACTTTATCATATTTTTTGAAGCATTCTAATGCTTCTTTTAGATCTGCATTATAGTAGTAATATACATGATCATAATCTCTTAAGGCAATTTCTAACTGTTTTATATTAGAAACTACTACATGATACTCAGATACACTTTGTGGAATGACTTTAAGAGGCTGTATTTCTTTAATAGGAGCCTTGTGGTGCTTCTTAAAGGTAAATAATGCATCTAGTTTAGAAAGCGCCTCACGACGCATATTATTGATGATTGTGATAGGTATAAATAATTCACCATATAACTCTACATCAATCTTATTTGCTTCATACACAGTATGACCAAGCTTATTGAGATGATCAATGATATTCTCTTTAGTGGCAGCACGCTTTGATGCTTCTTCAATGATCTGTTCACTTACTACAGATACTTCTTCATCATCACATTTTACAACAAGTGTACAAGGCTTATTAAGAGATGCTTTAAAGGACATATCAATCTTTCGATATTTCTTTTCTTCCTGATATGTTTTCTGCATACGGTTAATTGTATCTACACTGATTGTCTTATTAACAGTTCCACCCTTCACTACATCATCAAACTCAATCTGAACATTCATGCCTGCTTCTGCTTTATTGATGAGCTTATTTTGATAATAAATCTTATTGACAGGTCTTCCTTTATCTATTTCTGTAAAGACAATAGAATCACCCTGTGTTAAATCATTTTTTAGGGCTATAGAGACACGTTTACTACGGTAGTCATATCCTTTAACATAACCTAAGAAAACGCCTTGGTTACCTGAAAATGTCTCATCTACAATTTTATCAGCATGAAATGGATAACCAGATGTATAATGGCGATTAAACATCTGTTTCATATCATTGAAGTTCTCTTTTGTATAGTTAGGTGTATTCTCATAATAATGTTTAATAGCTTTAGAATAAACCTGAGTGACTGCAGCCACATATTCAGGACGCTTCATACGCCCTTCTATCTTTAAAGAAGCAACGCCTGCTTCAATATATTCATTAATATGATCAGATGTACATAAATCCATTGTAGACATGAGATAGCTTGTATCAATCACTTTGCCATCTTCTTCTAAACTATAAGGTAAACGGCATGGCTGTGCACAGGCGCCTCTATTACCACTTCTTCTACCTATCATACTAGACATCAAACACTGTCCAGAATAAGCCACACATAATGCACCATGTGCAAATACTTCTATTTCTAAATCTGTATGAGAGCAGATATATTTAATTTCATCAATGGTATTTTCTCTAGCAAGAACGACTCTTTTAACACCTAGATCTTCAAAATAACGTAATGCCTCTAATGACATCACACTCATCTGAGTAGAAGTATGAAGTTCCATATCAGGATATCTTTCATGAACGAGCTTTAATAAGCCAATATCTTGAATAAGAAGTGCATCTATTTGTAACTCATATAAACTATCAATTAATGAAAGAACATCTTTCATTTCATCATCTTGATATAGTGTATTAACAGTTACAAATATTCTTACATTTCTTAGATGTGCATACTGTATAGCCTGGTCTAGTTCTTCTAGATTAAAGTTCTTAGCGAAGGCTCGTGCTGAAAAGGCAGTTGTTCCAAGATAAATCGCATTAGCGCCATTCGCAATAGCGCCCTGCAGAGACTCAAAATCACCTGCAGGGGCCAATAATTCAATTCTATTCATTTATACAAGTTTTTGAGCTAAATCATAGCACATACGTGCTGATGACTTTGCAGCTTCCTTAAGATATTGATCAAACTGGATAGAACTGCTGCCTTTATCAAAAATATCACTTAATCCACGTACAATAATAAATGGTTTATTAAAGACTGTACATACCTGAGCTACTGTTGCAGCTTCCATTTCAGAACATAATGCATCAGGGAAGTATTCTTTGATTGCATCAACCTGATCTTTTCTTGCAACAAATTGATCACCAGAGACAATAAGACCACTATATACTGTTAAGCCATTATGTTCAAAGATTTCTTTTGCATAAGAAACGAGTGTCACATCAGCTTCATAGTAAAGAGGCATATCAGGTACTTGTCCATATGGACGTCCAAAAGCAGTGACATCGACATCATGATGCGCTACCTTTTCACTGATGATAACATCTCCGACGTTTTCTTTTAAATCAAGTCCACCTGCGGAACCAACATTGATGACATGATCAATATCAAAGTTCTTTAATAAAAGAGTGGCTGAAATAGCGGCATTGACTTTACCGATACCACCTTGCACGACAACAACTTCTTTTTTTCCTAAGAAGCCTTCATAAAAATGATAATTACATTCTTGGTATTCGTTTTCAACTTTCATCAACGCAAGAATTTCATTCACTTCTTCTTCCATTGCTCCAATAATACCTAACATGTTAATCCCTCACTTTCTTTACTACAAATATAATGCGTTCACACTCTTCCTGGTATTCACCAAAATCACTATAATAAGCAATAGACTTAAAGCCTGCTTTTTTAAGCATTTTGACATATTCTTCTACAGGAAGTGTTTTTTGACGATGTGTTTCATCAACATGATGACCATCTTCGTCAATAATAATATGATGGGTAATACCACCTTTGTGATCACTTTCTACATCCCATGAGAAGAAGAAATCTTCATCTTCATTCTTTTCATGATAATCATCTAAGATCACATTACATTTATATAGACTGTTCACATCAAAAATAAATGTTCCATTATATTTTAAACCTTCATAAACATTATTAAAGACATCTTGTACTTTCTTCTTGCTTAAAACATAGTTAATTGCATCTGTTAAACAAAGAATGGTGTCTACAGGCTGAGATAAGGCAAAATCACACATATCAATCATTTCAGTTAGAAGTTCAACACCTTCATCCTTAGCTTTTAAGGCAGTGATGTTTACCATATCTTCAGATAAATCAGTGGCTAGAACCTGATGACCTTCTTTCGCAAGTTCAATAGCAGTTAATCCAGTTCCACATCCTAGTTCTAATATTGTTTTAAGATTAGCATGTTCATGAATGAATTTTAAATATTCAGAATAGAAGTCTGGGTCCATTAAAGAATCATAATAATAAGAAAACTCTTTATAGGCAGCCATTATGCAAGATACTCCTTGATATCAATAGTAGGCATATCACTCCATAACTTCTCTAAGTTATATTCTTTACGTGCTTCTTCAGAGAAGATATGACAGATTACATCACCTACATCAATAAGAATCCATTCCGCATTACCACGGCCTTCTATGCTCTTGATTTCAAAACCGTTCTTTTCGCACTGGTCAACTACATTATCCTGAATCGCATTTAATAAACGTTTATTAGATGCAGTACATAAAATAAATGTGTCATATAAAGGAGAGGCGTTCTCCATATTGATTGCCACAATATCCTGGGCTAATTTATCGTCCATAGCTTTCACAATACATTCTACTTTAGTCATCATTAACTCCTTTTACATATTTATCATAAACTTCAAAGAAACATGGGTCGATTGGACGATGCTTCTTTGTGGAAAATTCATAAAAATCAGTCAGACAGTTTCTAAATCCTGCTTCAATATCATGTTTACATAAAGTAATCTGTTCTGATGAATCATAACCTCTTAAAGGGTCTAACTTATCAGCACAATATAAACACATTCCAAGAAGGCTCATAGATGTAGAAGCTGTTGTATGATCTTCAATGGCTTTTAAGATTTCTTCATCACTGATAAGAAATTCATTCTCACATACATAACGTGAGAGCCATTGATGCCAGATAGGTTCAGGCTGATCTAAATGAGAAGCATAATGCTTCTTCATTAATTTTTTAGCCTGATCATGAGGCATTTCTTTTGCAACATCATGCATCATACCGGCAATATAGCCTTTGAGAGGATCAATGCCATTGCTTTTACAGAAATCTCTTGTGAGAGAAGCGACACTTAGAGTATGCTTATAGCGTTTTTCCTTCATTCTATTTCTAATCATTGTATCAAGATATAAGCCATTTTGAGAAATATATCTAAGCACATCTTTATCAAGCATATCTAATGCCCCTTCTTTAATTTCTGTGCTAGATGCTGTGATTTCTACATTATTCATCTTAACAAAGTGATATGTCTCTAAATTAGGATGAGCTGTAGGATAACCACCTCTATTAAAGGCGACTAGCTGGACTAATTCTGATATTTCTTTGGCTTCTTTCCATTTTTCAAACGCCATAGCCTGATCCATACCCATTAAATAATATAAATTATCATTAGGATACATTTCTTTTAATGCATGAATCGTATCAATTGTATAATTCTTTTCATCACTTGTAGAATCAAGTTCAATAGTACAAACCCTCATTTTTGGTTCCTGGTGAATCGCAATCTCTATCATTTCTTTACGCTTATCGCCAGGGGCATTCTGTTTATCCTTCCAAGGGTTGTTTTTAGTAGGAATGAAGTAAAATGAATCAAGAGAAAGCAAAGATAAAGCTTCCTTTGCAATCTCTATATGCCCTTTATGGATAGGATCAAAACTACCACCAAGTAATCCAATATTCATTAGATCTTATAAATACCTTTTTCACTTGATTTATAGAAAACAATTGTATGTCCAATAATATGAACAACATCTGCTTTAGTACCCATTGAGATTTCTAAAGCTACTTCATTCACTGTTTCAGGGCAAGTATCTAATAACTTCACTTTAATAAGTTCTTTAGCCTTTAATGCATCATTGATGCTGTTGATCTGTTTTTCTCCTACACCATCTTTACCAACCTGAAAAATTGGCTTTAAGCTATGTGCTTCGCTTCTTAAAAATTTCTTCTGTTTACTATTTAACATTCATATATCCTCTAAATTAAACTTTCTCTCATAAATACATCAATACCTTCAGGTACATAAACCTTGATTTTACCCTTAGGTGCATGAATACATATAAATCCTAAACCAGAAATCACAATATCACGCTTTTCTTCTGGTAAAGTGAATTCATAAGCCTTCATTTCTTTCATTGATGAAGCACGTCCATAAACCTGTAACTGCTTATGTCTATCAAACAATTCATCTGCTTTTTCAGTCTTTGTACGATGAATCTGCATATTTCTAGAGAAGTAGCAGATGAAGTTTCCTTTATCTCCCTTTGTATAATCAATTCTTGCAAGACCGCTAAAGAAGATTGACTGATCATCATTCAACTGGTATATCATTGGCTTTACTTCGCCCTGAGGCATAATATAAGCCAAATCCTTTTCATCTACAACAGATGTGTACTGATGTTCATTCATGATACCTGGAGTATCATATAAAGATGAATGATCATCAAGAGGAATCTTGATTAAATCAAGAGTGGTACCAGGGAATTCACTTGTAGTAATAAGATTAGATGCATCTGAATAGTTCTTCAACATACGGTTGATAAATGTAGACTTACCAACATTAGTAATACCTACAACATATACATCACGGCCGTGACGGTATTCATCAATCTTATCAAAGATTTCATCAAAGTTCATATTCTTCTTACCACTTGTAATAACTACATCAAGAGGCTTGATACCGTATTCCTTGAACTGTCTTCTTACCCATGTATTAAGTCTATGTTCCTTTAAAGACTTAGGTAAGATATCTCTCTTATTCGCTAGTACAAGTACATCATTATATCCAATATGACGCATAAGACCAGGCACAAGAGAACCATTAAAGTCAAATAAGTCAACGATATAAACAACTAAACAATCTTTTTCTCCTACAGTCTGTAAAACATGTAAGAAATCATCTTTAGTTAAATGAGATTCCATCTTCTGATGATAATGCATTAATTTATAACATCTCTGACAAAGAATCTTTTCCTTGCTTAAAGCAGATTCTGGCACATAGCCAGGCTTTTTTGTATCAGCGCTTTGAATGATGGCGCCACATCCATAACATCTTATTTCTGTCATATATACCTTCCTTTTCTTAGGTCATTTTACACTATTTTTAGTCAATTACATAGAGCTAGCAAGGATATTTCCTACTTTTCATCAAGATAATCATCCATTGAAATGAATTCAAACTCAGTATCAGGGTCCCCTTCCATTTCATCAAAGAGATTTGGATCTTTAATTGTAAGATCTACTTTATTTTCTTCTAATTTCTTTTGTACATGTTCTTCAATAATCATAGAACGAGTGAGATGTACATCATCAATAAAGTCAAATGGACATTGTTTTAAAGTATTGGCCTTAGCACTTAGTGCACCAAAGCTAATATCTTTAGATACAATCTTCATTGTTTCTGTACCACTCTTAACTATAAATTCATTCTGTGGATTAGATATGAATCCAGTAAAGATTTTAGTTGGTTTAGTCTTTAATGACTTAAATAGTAATGTTCCTTTTGTTGCACGATGACATGCTGGAATATCACTGATATGTATACGTTTGAAATGTGTTGGGTTTAAAATAAGTAATAAAGAAGAGACAACTGAAGGATCAAAGACACACATAAAGGCCACTTCATCATCACGCATATTAATACCCTTTACACCACCTGCTTTTACACCTAATACAGATATTTCATCTTCACTATATAAAGTACCATATCCTGCTTTAGTGACAGTAATAATACCCTTTGTTCCATCACTGATATCAACACTCACTAATTCATCATTGTCTTTCAAGTTCATACACTTTAATGGCTTAGAGAAGCGGCTGATATTAAAGTCTTTTATACTTACGCGTTTAATTTGTCCATTCTTACTTGATAAGACAACATACTGGTCTAAATCGAATGATTTCACAAGAATATTACCAATAATCTTCTCATCATTACCTAATTTAATTAAATAACTTAGATGTTTGCCTAGATCCTTCCACTTGAAGTCTTCTAACTTATAAACAGGGACAAAACAATAGTTACCCTTGTTAGTAAATGAAAGAATAACATCGAGTGTATTGGCTTCAAATAAGTCAACAAGCATATCCGTATCTTTCTTACCAAATGTATTTTCATCAGATGCTTTATAAGAACGTGTAGAAATCTTTTTGAAATATCCGTCACGTGTAATAGAAACATATACATCTTCAGAAATAATCATTGCCTGCTGATTGACAGATGTATCCATGATTTCATCTTTGATTTCAGTGAGACGAGGTGTTGGATACTTCTTCTTAATCTCTTTTAACTCATTTATAATTACTTTTCTTAATACTTTTTCACTATTTAAAATCGCATTTAAGCTTTCAATAAGAGCCTGTAATTCTTTTTGTTCATTTTCTAAGGATACAATATCAGTATTTGTCAAACGATAAAGCTGTAAAGTTACAATGGCTTCAGCCTGTCTTTCAGTAAAGCCAAAAGCATTCATTAAATTCACTTTTGCATCTGACTTATCTTTAGATGCACGAATTGTTTTTACAACTTCATCTAGAATAGAAATAGCTTTAATAAGCCCTTCTACAATATGTTCACGTTCCTGTGCTTTATTAAGATCAAAAATAGAACGCTTAGTAACGACTTCACATTCATGCTTGATATATCCATCAAGAATATCTTCAATACCCATAAGTACTGGACGCTTATCTTTGATTGCAGTCATATTATAGTTATAGTTCTTCTGCAAATCTGTATTTTTAAAGAAGTAGTTTAATGTATTTCTTGCATCAACATCTTTCTTTAAATCTACTGCAATACATAATCCATTACGGTCAGATTCATCTCTGACTTCAATGATTCCATCAATATCACGATTAAACTGAATTTCAGCCATTTTTCTTACAAGTTCAGCTTTATTCACTTCATAAGGAATTTCTGTAATAAGAATCTGATTGATATTCTTCTGTTCAACAATTTTATAACGTGAACGGACAACAACCTTTCCACGACCAGTTCTTAAGGCTGTCGCAATATCACTTGCACCTTCAACTATAGCACCTGTTGGAAAATCAGGCCCTTTAATAAATTGATGAAGATCATCAAATGAACAATGAGGATGTTTAATACGGTAAATAGTAGCATCAATCACTTCCTCTAAATTATGAGGAGGAATATCAGTGGCATAACCAGCTGAAATACCTGTGGCCCCATTGACTAATAGGTTTGGATACTTAGCCGGGAATACAGTTGGTTCATATTCTGTATCATCGAAGTTAAGTGCCATCGGCACTGTTTCTTTATCTATATCTTTAATTAAATCTAACGCAATTGGTGCTAATCGTGCTTCAGTATAACGCATGGCAGCAGCCGGGTCATTATCAATAGACCCGTTATTACCCTGCATATCTACTAAAGGCATACGCATCTTCCAGTCCTGTGATAAACGGACCATCGCTTCATAAACAGAAGAATCACCATGAGGATGATAATTACCAATAACTGTACCAACAGTCTTAGCTGACTTACGATATGGCTTAGTAGGAAGATTTCCTTCCTTCCACATAGCATATAAAATTCTTCTTTGTACTGGTTTTAATCCATCTCTTACATCAGGTAATGCACGATCCTGGATAATATATTTAGAATAACGTCCAAAGCGGTCACCCATGATATCCTCTAAGGACATAATAATATTTTTTTCTGTCATGTTTGATCACCTATCCTTCCATAAAGAAGCTATCTTCTAATGAGAACTGTACATTGTTTTCAATCCATTCACGTCTAGGCTGTACCTTATCACCCATTAATACAGAGACACTTCTTTCTACAATTGCTGCATCATCAATAGTAACCTGAATAAGAGTACGAGTTTCAGGGTTCATAGTTGTTTCCCATAATTGTTCTGCATTCATTTCACCAAGACCTTTGTAACGCTGTACATCATAGCCTCTTCCCATTTTCTTACGAGCGGCTTCTAAATCCTTTTCATCCCAGCAATAAATAACATTATCTTTTTTGCCAGACTTCTTAGAAACCTTATAAAGAGGTGGCATGGCAATATAAACCTTACCTGCTTTAATCAAACCACGCATATAACGATAGAAGAATGTAAGCAATAAGATCTGGATATGTGCCCCATCAGTATCGGCATCGGTCATGATGATAATCTTATCATAAGCACTATCATCCGCATTAAAATCAGCACCTACACCCGCATTTATTGTATTAATCATTGTACTGATTTCTTCATTCTTTAAAATATCTGCCTGTGTGGCTTTTTCTGTATTAATAACTTTACCACGAAGTGGAAGAATAGCCTGAAACTTACGGTCTCTTCCCTGTTTTGCACTACCTCCGGCAGAATCACCTTCGACAAGATATAATTCATTCTTACGCTTATTTTTGGATTGTGCAGGTGCTAACTTACCACTTAAGAATTTTGCTTCACGGTTATTCTTACCTTTTCTTGCCTGCTCCTTAGCTTTACGTGCTGCCTGTCTTGCATTAGCTGCCTTGATCATCTTTTCAATCAGTTTCTCTGCAATATCTTTATTTTCTTCTAAGAAATAAGTAATACGTTCAAAAGTTACATTTTCTAGAATATTACGGGCAATAGGAGAACCAAGCTTAGATTTAGTCTGTCCTTCAAACTGAAGATACTTTTCTGGAATCTTAACAGAAATAATAGCATTCAATCCTTCACGTACATCACTACCTTCAAGATTCTTATCTTTTGCCTTTAATAAAGCATATTTTCTTGCATATTCATTAAATACTTTAGTTAAACCAGAACGGAATCCTACTTCATGTGTACCCCCATCTCCAGTACGTACTAAGTTAACAAACGAAATAATATTTTCCTGATAACTTTGTGTAAACTGCATCGCAATTTCTACTTCTATTTCATTATTGGTATCATCAAAAGAAATAATAGGTGAAACAGCTTCTTTATCATTATTGATCCAGTCAATAAATTCTTCTAAGCCCTTTTCATACTGATATGTTTCATCTTTATCAGTACGTTCATCAATAAGTTCTATTGTCATTCCCTTTAATAAAAATGCATCTTCACGGAGTCGTTCACTAATTGTCTGGAAACTAAATGTTGTGGTAGAGAAAATAGATGCATCAGGCTTAAAATGAATAATAGTACCTGTTTTATTAGTTTTTCCTACTTTTTTTAACTTTCCAATTTTTGTAGCACCATTTTCAAAGCGCTGTGTGTGAATCACACCATCACGATGGACAGTCACCTCTAAGAATTCACTTAACGCATTGACGACAGAAGAACCTACACCATGTAGTCCTCCTGAAGTTTTATAACCACCATCTTCAGAGAATTTACCACCTGCATGTAATACAGTAAGAATAACTTCTGTAGTTGGCTTTCCTGTTTCTTTATTAATACCTGTTGGCATACCACGGCCTTCATCTTCGACCGTCACGCTATCGTCTTTATGTAATATAACTGTGATCTTCTTACCATAACCAGCAATGGCTTCATCAATAGAGTTATCAACAATTTCCCATACAAGGTGGTGTAAACCACGAGAATCAGTTGAACCAATGTACATTCCTGGTCTTTTTCTTACGGCTTCTAGCCCCTTTAATATTTGAATATCGGATTCATCATAATGTGTATTTGACATGAGCATACCTCCTCAACTTGACCAGTATAACACAAAAAGGTTTTTTTAGGAAAGTTTGATTTTTTGTAGTATTTATGTATATCTGATTCCAATGAGATAATGTCTCAATGTATCCAAGTTGATATTGTCCCAATTG
>SAMEA3387515__coassemble_1909_pt1 | contig 30762 bp, 27 predicted proteins | sample SAMEA3387515__metabat2_high_PE_030 | metagenome-assembled genome bin SAMEA3387515 (sample SAMEA3387515) | Felis catus | biome: Faeces | place: United Kingdom | collected 2012 | reverse complement strand
ATCGGTGCTTATGAAATTTAATTTTCACTGACCTGTGGTTTGTGGGTATTCAAAAGCATTTTTAAATAGAGTCTTTTTTCCAAAAGACACATTAAGCTGTTTAATTTCAAGCATATTAAACCACCTCATTTCTTAGTTCTGTAACAATATCAATCTTTTTGATAAATCTAGATTGCGTAATCACTCTTTCTAAAAGAAGTGCAATTATAAATACAAAAGTAGATATAAGAGGTGCTACAAGTGAGGATATACCTGTTAAAAGCAACATGATAATAGATATAATTGTACTAATTACTAAAACAGCACAAAGCCCAATAATGCTTTCAGTCAGAGATATATGAATCAAATCTTTTTCTCTTAAGCCGGATATTCTTAATAAAACAAGTTCGCTCTTTCTTTGCATTAATAAATGTGATTCAAGAACAATATCAATAATTATAGCTACAAGAATAATAATACCTGCAAATGTAAACATCAACATTTGATAATAGTTGTTTAAGCTATTCATCGATTCTCTATCTGTAAATGAATCATTGATTGTATAACCACTGCTTTCATAGTCTTTAAGAGCTGTTTCTAATTTATCGTATGTATCATAGCAGATTACGTATCCTATATATTGTTTATCTTTACTGTTCTTTTCATAAATGGATTTCATTAATGAATAAGGCATGTAGATATATCTTTGACTTTTTACTACATAATGGACTTTTTTAGAATTTTTAAATACACCATTCATATCAAAACTATGTTCAGTTTGATGCATTCCTTCTCTATCTTTAATTGTTATATCAAGGTCTATTTTGTTGTTCTTGGATTTCTGATTGAGAATATAGAAGGTAGATTCATCCATATAGATACCATTTTGTTTTTCCTGTATAGGTCTATCTATATACTTGGATAAATCATCTTCTTTGAAATAAGGCACAATATAAACTTCTTCACCATTTATATTCGTACACATCTTATATAAAGGATATGCATTCTTATCATTTAATGTAATCAGTTTACTATAATCCTGATCTACATAAGAATGTTCATCTTTTGTGATAATGGCTTTGTTTTCTAATTGTCCTACTAGCATCTGCATTGCTTGCTTTTTAGAGTTATGAATAATTCCAGTCATAACCTGACATGAAACAAGACTTAAAACAAAAACCATCAATAAAAGAACATACATGAATCTATAATGTTTCATATATGTTTTAACATACTCAATACAGAAATTTTGATTAATAGAAGGGGCTGTCCCTTCACCACTTTGATCTTCTGAAAGAAAAAAATCAGAAGATGAAAGCATACCATCTTCAATCATATAAGTAACATCAGCATATTCTATTGCACATTCAGAATGTGATGCCATAACAATAGTCATATCATGACTCAGTTCTTTTAGGATTTCATATATTTGTATTTCATTATCATGATCTAGAGAAGCAGTCGGTTCATCAAGAATAAGAACCTGTGGATGACTAATAAGGGCACACGCAATAGAAAGTCTTTGTCTCTCACCAAGAGAAAGTGTCATAACATTCTGTGATGGAGAGACATCTAAATGCATTCTATCAAGGCATTCATTTATATCATCATCCGTTAATACTTTATTATGAATACGCGCAAAATATTGAAGTGTACCTGTCACATCAAGATGAGGAAGAAGACTACTTTCTTGTAAAACATAACTTATACGATTTCTTCTATATTCATCTCTCATCTTTCCTTCTATGAGTTTTCCATCATAAAAATATTTATAACTACTTTTATTATCCATGAGGGCAATACAATAAAGAAGTGCAGTTTTTCCTGAACCACTTTTACCTCTTAGAAGAGTGATAGAATGAGCGGGAATACTGATAGATACATGATCTAGAACAACTCTATCATAGGTGATGGTTACATCTTTGAGTTCAATCATATTATTATTCCTTTCTAAATATAACTCCCAGTAGAACTGGGAGTCATTAAAATTATTTTATATTACATGTAGACCATTTGTCAGTTGCACCATTTACAGACCAATGATAAATCATGCTGCCGGAATGGGAAACGTAATTATAATCAGTGCTTGAAAAATTTACTTTTTGTTCACAATGGTAAAAACTAGGACTTCTTTTATAAGTTTTTGGACTTCCTGATTTAGTAGCGTATCCACCTTTTCCAGAATAGCCGATACTGGTTGGTGATCCTACTTTCCATCGTGTTGTTTCGTGAGTATAGTAAGTCGCTGTTACACTAGCAGAGGTTCCTGCACATGTTCCACGTAATGTCTTAGACATTGATGCAGCATAAACGGATTGGATGCTAATAAAACATGCAATACCACTTGCTAATAGTATAAATTTCTTATTCATAACTGTTCTCTTTTAGTGTTATTCTATATGTTAGAATAACACGCAGAACAGTAAATGTATACCCTTACATCACAAATTATATAATGATTTAAAGTAAAAAGTTAAATTCTACTTCAAATTATTGTTTAGAAAAATTAGATAGACTTGAAATTTATTCAAACTATAAAAGACTAGGGGGGGCAAAACTACTATCATTGCTTTTGGCTTGTAAATTTTTTTGGAGGTGTAGTTCCATATATTTTTTGATTTGTATTATAGATGAAGAGATGCTAGTTTATCTACCTTTTGTGCTTATTTTTATCAGAAAGAAAAAAAGTATGTATATTCTATCAATATAATTATTGACGTAAATTAATGGCTCATGATAAACTCTTTTTTAAAGAAATCGCTTTCATTAATCAACACAAGGAGGAGATAGGAATAAAATAATATCATTTTTAATTTGCCTTACGTTAGCACTAACTTGTTTAATTGCTAATCCTGTTTATGGAGAAGATGATGGTTTTAGTTTAACTGGAGACGAATACTTAGAAATTTATAATGCTGCATTTGCCAAACAAACTAACAGTTATAAAACTGTCTACAGAGACCAAAATATTACTATGGATATGCTAAAAGCTTCCATAAAAACGTACACTTATAATGAATATTTCAAAAGCGTAAAATGGATAACAAGAAAAGGGAAGTTTCTTTAAGCATTACTCCTACAAATAAATTATATGGTCGTACCTATAATAATGCAAATGTACTAGCAGTTCATGCAGCTACAGCCTGGAGTTTGTTATACAAAAAACATAAGTCAAGTAGCAAATGGAAAAACACAGCTAGTATGGAGGCACAATTTAATTGCCATGTTATATTTGCAGGGCCTAATAAAACACCTTGGAATATCGAGCCACATAGAACTGAAACAAATTGGGCAATTGTTGTTAAAAATTTTTGCAATCCTTAAAGAAAAAATTGATATATTTGGTGATTATCTGCGTCATATCATCGCTGTATATCAATTTAAAGCCATCTTATAAAATCAAAGTTGAAACAATCCGCGACATCTCCCTATTTGATTCTGATAAGGAATACTTTGTCTATTTCGGTAGGCCTTCTTGTCCGAATTGTATAAAATTTCAACGTTACATTAACAATAATGATTATCGATTGCCCAAAAAATTTATTACTTTAATACTGACTACTGGAGAAAAAGTGGTGCCACAAATAAAATATGCAAGGAATTTAATGTTAAAGAAGTTCCTTCACTGATTAAAATTAAAAGTGGGAAAACTGTAGAGAAAAGAGATTTATCAAAATTTATAGAAAAATAATATATCTGCTGATAGGCGATTTCTTTTATTAAACTTAAGGAAAGGAAACAAACATTCCTGTATTTAAAAGGTATGTTTCTATTATATAATCATGTCTACAACTATTTTTTACTTTTTAATTGTATTAATTTTACAGTTATTCTTATTCCTATTTATCAAGCGTAATCATAATAATAGCGTACTACTTGTTTTGATTTCTTTAGGTATTTCTATATCTGCTGCGTTATCTTTCTGGAATACAGCTATTCTTATCGATGAATTAGGGATAAGTTCAAGTATTTTCAATTCATTATTCTTTGATATATCTATCATATTATCTTTAATTAATATGTATACTGTACTTAAAGAGAAATTGTATTAGTACTGATATTAATTTTCATTTCTGAGACTTTTATTGATTGAATTGTACGTATGTATGCACACTTATCTTTATATTATTTTGATATTTAATTGGCTTAATTTTAAAAGAATTGATATTGATTATATTAAAATAACTATTTTTTCTCTTATGGTTGTTCTGGCATTGGTTTTGTTTAAGAAAAAAATAAATGTCGGAGTATCGAATGATATTGGAATTTATTTAGACTAATTAAATATGCTTGGAGGGTTACTCAAGTTATAAAAACGCCATGTGTGTGAACACCTGGCGTTTTTTTTGAACTATTAACTTATGGAATAACTCTTTGCATATTTTGCTTTTTTCTTAAAAGCAGAGATGATTGATTATTCCAATTTAGTTGATCACTTATTATAATTGGGTTGATCAAGCCTTTCAACCTTATGAATGCATAGTGTAGTAATAAATTCTTCTAGTAGAATACTGAAGAACCATAATAAGCATGCATAGAGAATAATAGGTATATGCATCATGAAAGTCATAAAGATACTTATGATTAGTAGTATGATTAAATAGAATACGTAGTAGTAAACATAATCATATCGTGCAAGAGATTTTAACTCTTTAATACTTAATCCATTCTCATATAGGAAGAAGTATTCATCCTTGTTGGAATCAATCGTCTTTTGACGATGATAGATAAGAATAATCAACATGATAATAAATATTGCACATATTAACATCAGTAGACTATTCATCATTCTAGAATTAATCTGAGTGAGGTGATCAAGATTCACATTAGAATATACTGTTAAGTGAGGATCTATATCATTGATTTGTGAAAGAATACTAGATATATATTGTGCATCATCCACTCTCACAAGTAACATCTTTACATCATCAATCTCAAAGTATTTCCTATATATAGCTTCAGGAAGATAGAGTACATCATCTCCTTGAGAAGAAATAGTATTCTTTTTGCTTATGTAGGATGAAACATGAAAAGTATGATGGTTGATGGTGATGTCTTTACCTAAATTCTTGATTGTACGAGATGCTTTGATTGTATCACCAGTATAGGATTGTACAATTAAAGTATCAGTCACTGTTTCATAGAATGGAGTGACATGAATATGTTCTATTCCATTGAGGTCTCTTCTTATATCCATTCTAATGGGCTCAGTAATAGAATCATAAGCATTCTTACTATTATTTCCATAATAGAGGCGTACATCTAATAGTTTCTCTTGTATCGCATTAATCTCATGTGAATAGTATGTACTATATCCTAATATACCTATAGTCATAGAAAGAATCAAACCAAAAAGTATATATAGGATTTTAGAAGAACGTATAAGATGTTTCTTGTAATAAGATAAATAGTTTTGTGGTTTTCTATTAATAGAAGTGGTTTCTAGTTTTTCTATTGAACTCTTTTTGAGAGGTACTATTTTATGATTCTGAATCTCATAGAGATCATCTGCATAATCAAGAATACGTTTATCATGAGTTGCGATAAGAACGCATACAGGATGTGTATGAATATAATCACTCAGTAGTTCTATTAATAACTTGCAGTTAATAGAATCTAGAGAAGCAGTTGGTTCATCTAAAAGAAGGAGAGAAGGGTCTTTCATCAACGCAAAGGCGATAGCTGCACGTTGTCTTTCTCCTCCTGATACATGATCAGGTGTCTGATTGAGTAGATGTTCTATCTTCATAGAACATAGAATATCATTCATTCTAGTTTCGTTATATTCCTGTCCGGAGAGTAGGAATGCGAATTCCATATTCTCTCTAATGGTCATGTTATTGAATAATGTACTTTCTTGATGTACATAACCAATCTTTTCTTTCCTTGTAGTAAGAGGGTCATCAATAGAATGACCCTCCATTAAATAATCACAGGCTAAAGGGGCTACAAGTCCTAATTGATTCAATAAGGTTGTTTTACCTGTACCACTTTTTCCTTTGATCATAGTAATGCTGTTGTTAGATAAGGTGATGCTTGCATCATCAAAGATTACTCTATCAAATGTGATAGATAGATGATTGATGTTAATCATGATCCGTACTCGTTACCATTATTCTATTTGTAATATAGAAGACTAATGTAGTCACATCAGCACTTACTAAACCTATAACCATCTTGATTGAATTACTTACTAACGCAAACTCACTCGATGAGAATAGTCTTAAACAGAAGGAAAGAAGAACAGTTATAAATAGGAATCTAGACATAAACTGGATATCAACCATATGGATGGATTGAATCTGTTTCTCACTTAAATCAAGTTCTCGATATCTTATATATTCTCTTGATTTATTATAGAGGATTAAGAAGACAACATAGGAAATAAGACCAACAACAGTATAGATGAGAATCATAGTTTGAGTATTCTTAGAATCCTTTTGACGCATCTTTGCTGTTTGTTTGTAATCATCACTCTCTATATAAGTAACGATGTTTGGAGATATCTTATTGAGTCCATTTCTTACCTGATCTACATAACTTGCATTTTCACACTCGACTGCATAAGTTGCAGGAACATAATCAACAATATGTTCGTTTAGATCTTCATATAAACTAATTGAAACATTAGTTGTACGATATTTATTTATAATAGAGTTCGCAAAGTCATTGTTTAAGTAGACTTTAAATTCGTTGTTACCTGTGAAGTCATCCTGATCTTCATTTGATTTGATGACACCATAGATTTTAATAGATACTCTTTTCTTCTGATAAACAGGATGTCGTGTAATTACATCATAAGATTTTTTCTGTAATCCATTTTGATCACCATATCGCATAGTGCCATTATATTCAGTAGAACATACAGGTACACCTATATCCATTTTCATGGTTACAGGAAAATCTGAATCAGTTAATTCTAACGTTTTCATAAGACCTTCGCTTATATAATTTTTGTTTTTATTACCAAACTGACCTTTTATGTAACTTGCTATAGAAATATTATCATCAGTAGAATATTCTCTACCCTTGACTGACATATATGCAAGTAAATTATCATCCTCATCATTTCTTGTATCATAATTACGAGTTGGGAACTGATAATAGCTTGTTATACTTTTAACTCCTTTGATTGATTGAATAGATTGTATTTCTTGAGGAGTCATAGAAAATCCTTGATCATATTCCATGAATCTATAACCAGAAGGTAATTCGTTTCTTGTAATGTATTCCTTGCCAGTATAGATAATTTTACTAGTCAAGTTATCCATCATAGATGCTGTATTCTTGTTTGTCATATATAGTTCTATACCAGAATATAAAGTCATATTGATAATAACTAAACACAACAAAGCATATAAGAGGATGCTGAACTTTTCTTTCTTGCTTTTTACATGTGCAATTCTTTTAGGGGTAAATTCTTGTGTTACTGAGAGTGATTCACCTTTGATTTCGTTATCTTTGACGCGAGTAAATTGAAGATTCTCAATTAAATACTTGATATCTAAATAATCATCAAATTCTTTGTCATGAATAGTAAGAATAATAACACGGTCATGACTATATTCTTTTAATAACTTCATGATTGAATGTTTATCTTCATAATCTACAGAAGATAAAGGTTCATCTAATATAATACAAGGACTATTAGAATAAACACTTAAGGCTATCATGATTCTTTTCTTTTCTCCTAAGGAACAAGAATCATATTTCTGTGATAAATTCGCTTTGATGTTTAAATTGTTGAATAGTTCATCTATTGTATTTTGATCATGCTCTCTATTGTATATAGATTCTATTAATTCAAATTGCTGCGCAATGGTAAGGTCTTTTTTTAATAATGCATCCTGGTTTCCATAGAATATAGAAGTGGCATCATTTACCATAGAGTCTACATGAATCTGTTTAGAAATAATTTTTAAGAAAGTGGTTTTTCCACAGCCACTTTCTCCTGCAATACCTATCATTCCAGTAGAAGGGGCTTTGAAAGATGCACCATCGAAAAGAATTTTATTTGTTTTGTATGTAAAGTTTTTTAATTCAATCATAGAAGTTCACCTCTTTTTATAAAAGCATGTTAGCGCTAACATAATTATATAATCTGTAAACAAAAAAACAACAGATTACTCAAAGAATGTTTTGTGATTGTATGTGTCATAAACAAACATATATAATATATGTGAAAAGGTATTCCAATTGAATAAAGGAAGGAGAATAGCTATGAAAAAGTCAATTCAATTGTTGGTGGTACTCTGTATTTTTGTAATAACGGGCTGTAAAACAAATAAAGAACGTTATTTATCTATTACAACGAGTGGATATGATAAGAAAGGGAATGTAGTAGTGAATATCTATGAATATTCATTATCTTCTAAGAAAGTGACTAAAAAGTAGACTTCTTCTAATCCACTTGGTGTCTACTCTAAATCTAATAATGCTGTATACTATGTTGAAGAAGATAATAGTGGTGATTATCTGTATACTTATGATCTTGATACAAAGAAATCTAAAAAGTTGTCTGGTGGTTTAACCGCAATGAATCAGATTATTCCTATAGATAATAATATCTATGTATTAGGCGTAGAAAAAGGGCAAAGATCACTCAAGCCTTATCGTTATAATATAGAAACAAAGAAGTTCAGTAAGATTAAGGCAGAAGAGGATTTAGATTTTGATCATATGGTCTATGATGTTTTCAATCATGATTATATCTATGTGCAAGTAATCAAAAAGAAGAAGATCAGGCACTAGAGGAAGCAAATGCGGGTAATGGAAGTAAGTATATTGCACCTAATACGCATATTTATCGTTTGAAGAATAATCAACTCAAACGTATTTATACTACAAATCGCAAGCTAGTCTATAGAATGCTTCCAATGGAAAATGGAAATCTTGCATTTACTGAAAGTGACACCATTCCAGCTTGGAATCCTCAATATCATACATATACATTAGATACAAAAACAAATAAGAAGAAAGCAGGAATTAATCTTGATGAAATTATGGATGTAATACAATATGCTTGTTTTAGTTCTTCTCATCAGATTATTCTTCTTAGCAACAAAGATAAACATCAAGGTATATATACATATGATATTGATTCAGGTAAAACTGAATTATTGTATGAATCTAAAAATGAATTGATTAATAGTTTTGAATTATTAGAATAAACAAAAATACCCACAGCTCTTAACTGTGGGTATTTAGATAATAAAAAAATAGACCTAAGTCTATCTTCTAATCGTATGGAGCGGGTGATGGGAATCGAACCCACGTAGTCAGCTTGGAAGGCTGAAGTTCTACCATTGAACTACACCCGCAAATGAAAACGATCTTTCGATCGTATGTTGAGAAATGGTGACCGGTACGGGATTCGAACCCGTGAATGCATGCGTGAAAGGCATGTGAGTTAACCGTTTCTCCAACCGGCCACTGGCGCTTGAAGAGGGATTTGAACCCCCGACCGATCGGTTAACAGCCGATTGCTCTACCGCTGAGCTATTCAAGCACTATTTGATATAAAATGGAGCGGGTGATGGGAATCGAACCCACGTAGTCAGCTTGGAAGGCTGAAGTTCTACCATTGAACTACACCCGCATGGAATGGTGGGGAGAGACGGATTCGAACCATCGAACTCGTAGAGAACTGAGTTACAGTCAGCCGCGTTTAGCCACTTCGCTACCTCCCCACTGGTGCCGACTAGAGGAATTGAACCCCCAACCTACTGATTACAAGTCAGTTGCTCTACCAATTGAGCTAAGTCGGCGTGTGTTGCTAAATTTTAATAAAAATGGTGGAGGTTAACGGGCTCGAACCGCTGACCCTCTGCTTGTAAGGCAGATGCTCTCCCAACTGAGCTAAACCTCCAATATTCTTGGGATATACCGGTCGTTAGACCGATGCTTAAGTGTTAGTGCCATATCCCAACCAAGCACGCTCATATAATATACCAAGTGTTATGCGATTCGTCAACAGGTTTTTACATTTTTTTAACGAAATTTTATTTTTTTTATTTTTTGCCATTCTATCGCACTGTGTAATAGGAAAAGTTATAATTGAATAAGTGATAAAGGAGATGTAAAAAATGGCAGAATTATTGTATCAAGGACATGGAAGTTATCGCATTGTGTCTAATGAAGGTGTAGTGATTTATGTGGACCCTTATGCAGGTGAAGGTTATGATATGCCTGCAGATATTGTGATTGTAACGCATGAACATAGTGATCATAATCAGGTTGATCTTGTTACATTAAAAGACGATGGTGTGATTTTAAGACATGGAGATCTATTTGTGGGTGGTGAATATCCTATTAAGAAGATTAAGAAAGTAATGATTGAAGGAACACCTGCAGAAAATAAGAATCATACAAGAGAAGAATGTGTTGGTTTTATTATGACTGTAGATGGTATTACATTATATGGTGCAGGAGATACAAACTATTATCCTGAAATGGAAAGCTTCAATGATTTAGATTATGCATTATTACCAGTAGATGGTATTTATAATATGAGTGCACAGGAAGCAAGTCGTTGTGCACATGTGATTGATTCTCGTTATTTCATTCCTATTCATACTTCACCTACACAATTATATGATGAAGATATTGCGAAAAGCTTCAAATCACCTCATGCTTTATATATAAAGCCAGGTGAAAGGTTGAAATTATAGCCCAAAATGAAAAGACCACTCGATGTGGTCTTTTATGTTAGTTCTGATCGAAATATCTGTTGAATTTGACGATGAATGTTGTAATTTGATCATCACTTGTAACAGAAATATCACCATGATGAAGGTCTACTATATTCTTAGTGATTGCTAGTCCTAAGCCAGTACCACCTGTTTTAGAGTTTCGTGATGAGTCTGTACGATAAAATTTATTAAATAGAAGTGGGATATCCTCTGATGCAATAGTATCACCATGGTTGATGACTTTAACAGTTGCATATTTCTCATCACCGGATACTTCTATCTTTAAATCGGTATTATGATAGCCATACTTGAGTGCATTAGAAATAAGGTTATCAAATACACGGGCTAATAACTGACCATCTCCCTGAACATAGATATTCTCTTCAGGTAAATCTACTATTGGTGTAATATTACAGTCTTTAAATGAAGGATAGAACTCGTCTGTCATCTGCATGATTAATCCAGATAGATTAATCATACTCTTATTCAACTTGATATCTGCATTATCAAGTTTAGTGAATTCAAAGAGGTCATCCATCATTTCCTGTAGACGTATTGATTTCTCATACGCAATACCAGAATACTTATGTACATCTTCTTTAGATAAAGCTGTATCATCTTTAATCAACTCAAGATATCCTACAATAGTTGTAAGAGGTGTTCTTAAGTCATGGGCTACGTTTGTGATTAATTCATTCTTCTGTCTTTCTGCATTACGTTCTATATCTAATGCGGCTCTTTCTTTTTCTTTAAGCTTTTCGCTTTCTTTTTCTTTCGCAAGCAATGTTTTTGATAAGACATTGATGTTCGCTGCAAGAGAACCTAATTCATCATCATATTCTACTTCACACTGTACACCATAATTGCCACTTGTTACCTGCTGGATAGAGCGTCTCAGCTTTCTGATATATTCAATTGTGAAATCAATCAGTTTAAAGAAGATTTCTACAAAGACAATAAAAGAAAGGGCATAACATAATGCATAACGCATTTCATTAGGTACCGCAATAGGAATAATTCTATCGAATATAATTCCTAGAATAGAATAAATAAGAAATGCGACAAGATAACTTAATGTGATATTAATCAACAAACGCCATTTAAAAGAAGAAATAAACAGCTTTCTTAGTTTCTGCATCATAATTCGAACTTATAACCAATGCCCCAGACAGTAATAATATGTCTTGGTGTACGAGGCTGTCTTTCAATCTTTTCTCTTAGTTTTCTAATATGTACCATGATGGTATTGTTGGCATGTGTTGCTTCTTCATGCCATATTTTTGTATAGATATCTTCAGTAGAGAATACTGTACCAGGATGTGAGGCAAGTAATACTAAGATTTCATATTCAATCTTAGTCACAGCCACTGGACGATTATCTACAGAAACCATCTTCTTATTTGTATCAATAAGAAGGTCATTGGCCTGAATAATAGAATTATCTACACCAATAGGCTTACTATATACCTGATAACGTCTTAATTGTGACTTAACACGTGCCACTAATTCCATTGCATTAAAAGGTTTTGCGATATAATCATCAGCACCCTTTAATAATCCTTCAATCTTATCCTGATCAGCTGTCTTAGCTGATACAAAGATAACGGGGATATTGTACTTTTCTCTGATCATCTCTAATGCCTGTAAACCATCTACTCCAGGCATCATCATATCTAGAATTACAAGATCAATCTTGAACTTTTCAAGATCACGTAATAATGTATAGGCATTATAACGCTTTTCAACATGATAACCTTCTTGACTTAAATAAATTTCAATAAGATCACAAATTTCTTTTTCATCATCAATAACTAATATACGAGGTGTTTCCATATGTTTATCCTCCCAAGCCATATCATAATATAATTAATTAATAAAATAAAGAAAAGAATTGCATACGACGGGGGAATTTGCTATAGTTTTAAAGGGCACAAACGGGTCTTCCGTAGGTGCTTTTTTTGTTTAATATAGAGAAAGAGGTGAAGAGAATGGCAAAATTCATATTTGTCACAGGTGGTGTCGTATCAGGTCTAGGGAAAGGTTTAACAGCTGCATCTTTAGGTAGAATATTAAAACAAAGAGGATTAAAAGTATTCATGCAGAAACTTGATCCTTATATCAATGTGGATCCAGGAACTATGTCTCCTTATCAGCATGGTGAAGTTTATGTAACAGCTGATGGTGCAGAAACAGACTTAGACTTAGGTCATTATGAACGTTTTATTGATGAAGACTTAAACAAAAACTCTTCAGTTACAACTGGTAGAGTATATAGCGATGTAATTTCTAAAGAAAGAAGAGGGGATTACTTAGGCGCAACAGTACAGGTTGTTCCTCATATTACTAATGCGATTAAGGACAAGATTTATGCTGCAGAAGAATCTTCTCAGGCAGATATCGTTATTACAGAAATCGGTGGTACTGTAGGAGATATCGAATCATTACCATTTATTGAAGCAATTAGACAGGTAAGACTCGATAGAGGCTACAAGAATACTCTTTATATACATACAACTTTACTTCCGTATATTGGTGCCAGCCATGAAGTAAAGACTAAACCAACACAGCATAGTGTTAAGGAATTATTAGGATATGGTATCCAGCCAGATATCATTGTATGTCGTAGTGAACATACTATTTCTGACGAATTAAAGGATAAGATCTCTTTATTCTGTAATGTTCCTAAGGAAGCTATCATCTCTAACTATGATGTAGATGTTCTTTATGAATTACCAGTAGAATTATTAGATCAGCATATGGATGATGTTGTACTTGATCATTTAAGAATTGAAGCTCCTGAAGCTGATTTCACTGAATGGCGTGAATTAGTTGAAAGAGTTAAGAACTTAAAGGATACAGTTAAAATCAAGATGGTTGGTAAGTACTGTGAATTCCCAGATGCTTACTTATCAGTTAATGAAGCATTAAAACATGCTGGTTACTATGCAAATAGTGAAGTTGAAATTGACTGGGTTAACTCTGAAGAAGTAACTAAGGAAAATATCGCTTCTAAGCTTGCTGATGCTGATGGTATCTTAGTACCAGGTGGATTTGGTAACAGAGGTGTTGAAGGCATGATTGTTGCTATCCAGTATGCAAGAGAACATGATATTCCATTCTTAGGAATCTGTTTAGGTATGCAGTGTGCTTCTATTGAATATGCAAGAAATGTATGTAAACTTGATGATGTTAACTCATTAGAATTCGATAAGAACTGTATGACTCCATTAATTTCATTAATGCACGATCAGTCTTTAGAAAACATGGGTGGTACTCAGAGACTTGGTAACTACACTTGTGAATTAAAAGAAGGTACAATTGCACATAAGTTATATGGAAAGGATCTTATCCAGGAAAGACATAGACATAGATATGAATTCAACAATACATATCGTCAGATGTTAGAAGATGCAGGACTTGTTATCTCTGGACGTAATCCAAAGAGAGATTTAGTAGAAATCGTTGAGGTGCCTAATCATCCATATTTCGTTGCATGTCAGTTCCATCCAGAATTCAATTCTAGACCAAATAGAGCACATCCTCTATTCCAGGGACTTATCAATGCAGCACATAAAAAGAAATACAATTAATATATTGGCATGAGGGAAACCTCATGCCTTTTGTGTTACAATAAAAGGCATGGAGGTATGGTTATGCGTATAGGACAGTCAATAGATATTCATCAGTTGGTAGAAGGAAGAAAGCTTATTCTAGGTGGTGTAGAAATTCCTTATGAAAAAGGGTTAAAGGGACATAGTGATGCTGATGTTCTCTTGCATGCGATTATTGAATCAATCATTGGGGCATTAGGTGAAGGAGATATCGGTAAACATTTCCCTGATACAGATGATCGTTACAAAGGTATTTCTTCAATGATCTTATTAGACGAAACATATAAGTTGATGAATGAAAAAGGTTATAAGATTGGTAATGTGGATGCAATCATTATGACAGAACAGCCAAAGATGGCACCTCATATACTTACAATGAGACATAATATTGCGGAAGCACTTCATTGTGATGTGACACAGATTAATGTGAAAGCAACACGTGGTGAAAAGCTTGGCTTTGTAGGAAGAGGAGAAGGAATTGTTTCTCAGGCAGTCTGCTTACTTGAAAATGTGTAATAGTTATGTAATTTTTAAACAAGGTGATGTTTTTACATCATCTTTTTTGTCACTCAGATATCTTTTATAGTATAATGAGGAGCGAAAGAGGTGATACTAGTGAAATGGAGGAACAAATTGATTACTGTCATTTTACTATTATTTATTTTCCTTGAATTATTTTCTATTTTTAAGATTACCACTATGGCAACTTTTGAATTGAAACAGACAGTATTTACTTATGAATTAGGACAGGAAGTATCACAGAATATTGATGATTATGTCATCTGTCCAGATAGAATAAAAAAATCACTTACTTTAAACTTGAAGCGTGTTAACTTGAATAAAGTAGGTAACTATAATGCAAGTATTGAATATGCAGGACGTGACTATGATTTTAAGATTAAGATTGTAGATACAAAAAAACCAACAGTAAAACTTAAAAAGCTTGTTTATTATGTAAATCCTAATCAGCCATTCTATGCAAAAAAAACAGTAGCTGAAGTCAATGATGCATCTTTAACACAAATATATTTCTTAAAGAAAGAAAATAGTGAAGAACTAGTTAAAGAAAAGTCATATGAAAAGGTAGGTACATATATTGAACGTGTTGTAGTAAGAGATGAACAAGGTAATGCATCTTTTCCAATGCGTATTAAAGTCATTGTTGCCAATGATTTAGTTGTTCCTGTGATTAAAGGGGCAGAGGATAAAGTCATTCATTTAGGTGATAACTTCAATGCAAGAGAAGGTGTCACTGCTTATGATAATGAAGATGGTGACTTAACAAATAAGATTGTTGTCACAGGTAAAGTACAGACTAATACTGTAGGACGTTATGCTCTAACATATACAGTTACTGATAGTTCTAAGAATATGGCTATGGTTACAAGAGTAGTGGAGGTTATTGAATGATCACATATATCTTTATGGCGATATGTATAGCAGTTTTTGTTTATATTAATTATTTTTCTAAGGATAATAAAACTTCAGAAGCGATGCATTTAGGTGCTTTATATACACCTTATGTGAAAAATAGAGGAGAATATTGGCGATTTATTACATCTGCTTTTATTCATACAGAATTTCTTCATTTATTTATGAATATGTACTGTATCTTCTATTTAGGACGTATGTTTGAAACACTACTTGGACCAGTACGCTATTTAATACTTGTCTTAGTTTCTATTGTGATGAGTTCACTTGCTACTTATTACTATTCTTATAGAGATTCTAGTGTGGATAACTCTATCACAATTGGTGCAAGTGGTTTATTCTATGGCTTTTTAGGGGCTATTATTGGACTGGGTTTATTTAAAGGTGGTGCTTTCTTTGATTTATTAAGAGGCTATTTACCTTGTATTGCGATTAACCTTGCCTTTACTCTTATGAATTCTCGTATTTCTAAGACAGGACATGTAGGTGGATTAGTTGGTGGATACCTCACTATGTATATTATGTATCTCTTAAAAGTAATATGAGAATACTAATTGATGGAGATGCAACACCAGATATTGAAAAAATCGCTTTTTTGTGTGATAAATATGATATAAAGATGATAGTGTATTGTGATATGAATCATTTCTTTGATTATGAATCAGTTATTATATGTGATCAGGGGAATGATAGTGTTGATTATGCTATTTTAAAAGATGTGAAGAAGGGTGATCTTGTGATTACACAGGATTATGGTGAAGCAGGTATGCTTCTTACAAAAGGTGCGATTGTTGTTCATCCTTCAGGGTTTATCTAAAAAAACAGGCAGAACCCCCCCACACCTCAATATAGAATATAGGTGGGGGGATGAATGCCGTTAATGCATCTGATAGAGAAATTTGGAGTAAGAAATAGTATAATACATATAGGAAACTTCTTTTCCTAAATCTACAGAAAGGAGGCTAAATATATGTATCTTACAGTCAAGCAGCAGGTAAAGCATCTGTCCAAGGAAGACTATCGTTCCATCAAGGAATTATGTCATATTGCAAAGAATCTTACTAATCAGGCAATCTATAACATCAGACAGCATTATTTTGCAGAAGGCAAGTATCTTAGCTATGAAAAGAACTATGCTCTTTTGAAGTCTTCTGATAACTATAGAACGCTTAATTCCAATATGGCACAGCAGATACTGAAGGAAGTAGATGGTTCATTCAAATCATTCTTCGGTCTTCTTAAAGAGGCAAAGCAGGGAAAGCATGCACTTAAGGACTGCAGACTTCCACGCTATCTTCCAAAGGATGGATATACTACACTCGTCATTGGATTTGTAAGACTTAAAGGGAATAAGCTCATACTTCCATATTCAAACAGCTTCAAAAAGACACATAAGGCTGTTGAGATTACTATTCCACCTATACTGCTTGATAAGAAAGTGAAGGAAATACGTATCATACCAAAGGCAGATGCCAGGTTCTTTGAAATTCAGTATATCTATGAAGCTGAATGCATTCAAAGGAATCTCAATACAACAAATGCACTGGCATTAGATCTTGGTATCAATAATCTTGTCACTGGAGTATCAAGTAAAGGTGAAACATTCATCATTGATGGAAGAAGACTGAAGTCCATTAACCAGTGGTTCAATAAGAAAAATGCAAGATTACAGTCCATCAAGGATAAGCAGCATTTTGGAAAGAAGACAACCAACAGACAGAAGGCAATAGCACGCAGGCGTAACAATAGAATAAATGACTACATGAACAAGACTGCACGCAGGGTGATTGATTACTGTATCGATCATGATATTGGAACTCTTGTTGTGGGCTATAATGAAACATTTCAGAAGGATTTCAACATAGGCAGAAGAAACAATCAGACCTTCGTCAATATTCCTTATGGAAAGCTGAGAGACAAGCTTGAATATCTCTGTGAACTGAATGGCATCATACTTGTAATGCAGGAAGAGTCCTACACATCAAAGGCAAGCTTCTGGGATAAGGATGTCATACCAGTCTATAAGAGTGATGATACTGAAGAATACCATTTCAGTGGGAAGAGAATACATCGTGGACAGTATAGAACAGCCAGTGGACAAGTTCTGAATGCAGATGTAAATGGTGCATTAAATATCATGCGTAAAAGTAGCGTTGTGGATGTAAACATCCTATACAGTAGAGGCGAAGTGGACACGCCTATAAGAATAAGGATTGCCTAGCAATAGGTGGAGACTTAAATATCAAACTTCTTAAACGGATGCGTAAGCATCCTAGAAGCCTTGACTTCAAATACGGAATATTAAGTCGAGGTAGTTCACTATTGATTCCAACAATATAGACTCACTTTTAATGACACGCTATATCAATGGAAAGATGCGTAAGCATCAACTTGTCAAAGGACCAAAGAAACGTACACAAGATACAAGAAAGAGATTTTAAAAAACAATAGAGGGGATTATATCAAATGAAATATAAGTTAATTGCATTAGATTTAGATGGTACATTAAAGAATTCAGAAAATAAAATTACTGATGAAACACGTGAGACACTTATTAAAGCACAGCAGTTAGGTGCAACAATTGTACTTGCATCAGGTAGACCAACACCTGGTTTAAGACATGAAGCAGCTGCACTTGAATTAGAAAAGTATGAAGGTTACTTATTATCATTCAATGGTGCTAAGGTCATGGATGCGAAAACAAGACAGACTATGTTTGAACAGCGTTTGACTATTGAACAGGCTAAAAAAGCATATGATGAAGCAAAGAAACATAATCTTGCGATTATGACATATTATGATGATGCTGTTTATACTGAAGATGTAGATGATCAGTATGTGAATATTGAAGGACATATCAACGATATCGAAATTAAAAAGGCTGAATCTTTTAAATCAATTTTAAGAGATCCTATTAATAAAGTATTATGTACAGGTGATCCTGAACATGTGGCTTCTGTATTAGAGGACTATAAGAGTGCATTCCCAGGTTTAAGTATTTATCGTTCTGCACCATTCTTTATTGAAGTTATGGCACCAAATATTGATAAAGCAGCTTCTTTAGATAAGCTAGTAAAGATGCTTCATCTTACAAAAGAAGAAGTGATTGCCTTTGGTGATGGATTCAATGACTTATCACTCATTGAATATGCAGGCTGTGGTGTCGCTATGGCCAATGCAGTAGATGAAGTCAAAGAAAGAGCCGATGTTGTCACTTTATCAAATGATGAAGATGGTATTGCGTATATGTTGAAGAAACTAGAGGAGGAATTGAGAGATGAGTGAAATGCCTAAAGATCCAGTGATGTTACTTAGCTGGTTAAATATGAAACTTAGAGACCAATATGAAGATCTTGCAGACTTATGTTATGACTATCATATTCCTATGCAGGACATCGTAGATAAGATGGAAGCTATTGGTTACCATTACACATACAAATCAAATCAGTTCAAATAAGAGTGTATTACCACTCTTATTATTTTGCCTAAAATTTGTCTTATTTAGAACCAAAATAACGCGATAACGTTAAAAATATAAATATATGGAGGAAAATGAAAAAATGTTAGAGCTAAAAGATTTTGAAGAAGCAAAAAAGAGAGTAGACGAAGTGATCATTCCAACACCTTTGATCTATAGTCTAGCATTCTCCAAAGAGTGTAGAAATATGGTTTATATAAAACCAGAAAACTTACAGAGAACTGGCGCATTTAAAATTAGAGGTGCTTATAATAAGATCATGAAGATGGATGATGAATCTAAGTCTAGAGGACTTATTGCCTCAAGTGCCGGAAACCATGCCCAGGGTGTGGCTTATGCCGCCCAGCAGTTAGGTGTTAAGGCTACAATTGTTATGCCTGCCCATACTCCACTTATTAAAGTGGATGCTACTAAAGCATTAGGTGCAGATGTTGTACTTCATGGTGAAGTGTATGATGATGCTTATAAGAAGGCAGTAGAATTACAGAAGGAACATGGCTATACATTTGTACATCCATTTGATGATGAAGATGTCATTGAAGGTCAGGGAACCATTGCCTTAGAAATCCTCAAAGAATTACCAGATACAGATATTATTCTTGTGCCAGTTGGTGGTGGAGGATTGATTTCAGGTATTGCTTGTGCCGCTAAGAAAATCAATCCTACAGTAAAAATCATCGGTGTAGAACCAGAAGGAGCCGCAAGTGCTCTTGCTGCCATTAATGAAGATCGTATCGTTTCATTAAATGAAGCAGTGACTATTGCGGATGGTACTGCAGTTAAGACAATTGGTGAAAAGCCTTTTGAATATATTAAACAATATGTAGATGGTATCATCACAGTAAGTGATTATGAGTTGATGGATGCATTCTTAGTACTTGTAGAAAAACATAAGCTTGTAGCTGAAAATTCAGGTATTCTTTCACTTGCTGCATTAAAGAAACTCAATGAAAAGAATAAGAAGGTTGTCTCACTCATTTCTGGTGGTAATATTGATGTGCTTTCTATCTCTTCTATGATTAATAAGGGACTGATTGAAAGAGGTAGAATCTTTTCGTTCTCATTACAGCTTCCAGATAGTCCAGGTCAGTTAGAAAAGGTGGCTCATATTCTTAATGAATGTAATGCGAACGTTGTCACTGCAGACCATAACCAGTTCAAGAATTTCGCAAGATTCTCAGAAGTAGAATTAAGAGTCACTTGTGAAACAAATGGTGAAGCGCATATTGTCTCTATTATTGAAACATTTAAAAAGAATGGATTTGAAATCCAGCGTATCAATTAAGGAATAGCAATCAGCTATTCCCTTTTTATAAAATTAAGTAAAAATTTAGTTTTAATAGAATAATAATGATGTTATAATGTGAAAAACAGATTTTTGAGAGGGGGATTTAAGTGTTAGAACTAAAGAATTTTGAAGAAGCAAAGAAGAGAGTGGATGAAGTCATTCTTCCTACACCTTTGATTTATAGCCCAGCCTTTTCTAAAGAAAGTAGAAATACTGTTTATATCAAACCAGAAAACTTACAGAGAACTGGCGCATTCAAGATTAGAGGTGCTTATAATAAGATCATGAAGATGGATGATGAATCCAAGTCTCGAGGACTTATTGCCTCAAGTGCAGGAAACCATGCTCAGGGTGTGGCTTATGCCGCCCAGCAGTTAGGTGTTAAGGCTACAATCGTTATGCCTGCCCATACACCACTTATTAAAGTAGATGCTACTAAGGCATTAGGTGCTGAAGTGGTTCTTCATGGTGAAGTCTATGATGATGCTTATAATAAGGCAGTAGAATTGCAGAAGGAACATGGCTATACATTTGTACATCCGTTTGATGATGAAGATGTCATTGAAGGTCAGGGAACCATTGCCTTAGAAATCCTCGAAGAACTACCAGATGCAGATATTATTCTTGTACCAGTTGGTGGTGGAGGATTGATTTCAGGTATTGCCTGTGCCGCTAAACTTATTAAACCAACAGTTAAGATTATCGGTGTAGAACCAGAAGGAGCTGCAAGTGCTCTTGCTGCCATTAATGAAGATCGTATCGTTTCATTAAATGAAGCAGTGACTATTGCGGATGGTACTGCAGTTAAGACAATTGGTGAAAAGCCTTTTGAATATATTAAACAATATGTAGATGGTATCATCACAGTAAGTGATTATGAGTTGATGGATGCATTCTTAGTACTTGTAGAAAAACATAAGCTTGTAGCTGAAAATTCAGGTATTCTTTCACTTGCTGCATTAAAGAAACTCAATGAAAAGAATAAGAAGGTTGTTTCACTTGTATCAGGTGGCAACATTGATGTGCTTTCTATCTCTTCTATGATCAATAAGGGACTGATTGAAAGAGGTAGAATCTTCTCATTCTCAGTACAGCTTCCAGATATTCCTGGACAGTTAGAAAAAGTAGCACATCTATTAAATGAATGTAATGCGAATGTTGTAGCGGTTGATCATAACCAGTTCAAGAACTTCGCAAGATTCTCTGAAGTAGAATTAAGAGTCACTTGTGAAACAAATGGGGAATCTCATATCGATACAATAATTGAAACATTTAAACAGAATGGTTTAGAAATTCATCGTGTTAACTAGGGAATAACGTAACGTTATTCCTTTTTTAATCTATTTTACTATTGTGCATTTTTTTGTGCTATTCTATAGATAGGAGGTAATACATATGTTACTAGGAATTGATGTAGGAGGGACTTCTGTCAAATACGCAACATGCGATGAAAAAGGTCATTTATTTGATAAGGGGTCTTTTAAAACACCTGATACTTTAGAAGATATGTATCAGGTTATTGAAACTATTTATAAGGAAAGAGATGTTGATGGTATTGCGTTAAGTATGCCTGGGGCTGTTGCGAGTGATGAAGGTGTCATTTATGGTGCGTCTGCGATTGACTATATTCATGGTCCTAATATAAAGAAGGATCTAGAAGAAAGATTACAGACACGTGTAGAACTAGAAAATGATGCCAACTGTGCAGCACTTGCAGAAGTATGGCTAGGTGCCGCTAAAGATAATCAGGATTGCTGCTTTGTCGTATGTGGTACAGGTATTGGTGGTGCTGTGATTAAGGATAAGAAGATTCATAAGGGTAAACATCTTCATGGTGGTGAATTTGGTTATATGATCAATAACTTTGATGCAGATTCACTTGAGTTTAACTTTTGGTCTCTTGATTCTACAGTCGCCATTGTTAAGGGTGTAGAAAAAGAACTAGGTGAAACATATGATGGACGTTATATCTTTGATCATGCCAACGAAAATGAAGTATTCAAGAAGTATGTCAATCGTTTCTATTATGCTCTTGCAGTAGGTATCTATAATATTCAATATTCTTATGATCCAGAAGTGATCATTATTGGTGGGGGTATCTCTGTAAGAGAAGATATGATTAATGAAATCAATAAGCGTTTAGATATCATCATAGACAAAGTTGAACCAGCACGTATTAAGCCTGTTGTAAAGAAATGTGCCTTTGCGAATGATGCCAATATTATTGGTGCAATCTATCACTATTTAACAACTTCTAAATAGTAAAATAAAAAAAATTTTGAGTATTCATTTTTTGCTTGCTTACAATCTTAATATCGTTTATACTACAACAGAAGGAGTGAGAATATGAACGCAAACACAATTATGACAACTTCAGTTTTTGCAAACGTGTTTCCTAAGGGTTCTTATTTTCATTTTTTAGATTTCTTATTTTAAGGACATATCATCTATTGGTGATATGTCTTTTTCATAATTGAGGAGGTTGACTATGAAAGCTTATTTAATTTTAGAAGACGGACATGTGTTTGAAGGGGAAAGCTTTGGATATGAAAAAGAAGTCATAAGCGAATTTGTCTTCAATACTTCAATGACTGGTTATGTAGAAGTGTTGACAGACCCATCTTATGCAGGTCAGAGTGTTGTAATGACTTACCCACTTATTGGTAACTATGGTGTATGTTTAGAAGATCAGGAATCTGAACACCCATATGTTGAAGGATTTGTAGTAAACGAATTATCACGTTTAGGATCTAACTTTAGAAAGAATGAAGATTTAAATGATTATTTAGTACGTAATCATATTCCAGGTATCCAGGGAATTGATACACGTGCACTTACTAAGTTACTTCGTAATGATGGTTGTATGAACGGTATGATCACTACTCATAAGTATGAAGTAAGCGAAGTCATCGACAAGATTAAAGCATTCAAGGTACAGGGTGTTGTAAAGGCATGTACATGTAAAGAAAAATATACTGTTGGTACAGGCAGAATGAAAGTTGCTTTATATGACTTTGGTGCTAAACGTAATATTGCGAATGAATTAGCAAAGAGAAACTGTGAAGTAACAGTATTCCCAGCTACTACACCTGCTTCTGAAGTATTAGAAGGTAACTTTGATGGTATTATGTTAAGTAACGGTCCTGGTGACCCAGCTGAAGTAACTGATATTATCGCAGAAGTGAAGAAATTATCAGAAAGTGGTATGCCAATTTTCGCAATTTGTCTTGGACATCAGTTAATGGCTCTTGCTCATGGCTTCAAGACAGAAAAATTAAAATATGGACATCATGGTGCAAACCATCCAGTTAAGGATTTAGACACTAACCGTGTTTATATCTCTACACAGAACCATAACTATGTTATCAAGGATGATTCAATTGATCCTGCAGTGGCTAAGGCTTGGTTTAGAAACGTAAATGATGGCACTATTGAAGGTGTTGAATATTTAAATAAGAATATCAAAACTGTTCAGTTCCACCCAGAAGCAAATGCTGGACCTAGAGATACTGAATATTTATTTGATGAGTTTATTAAGATGATGGAGGGAAAGTAGAATGCCTAAGAATAAAGATATAAAAAAGGTTCTTGTTATTGGATCAGGACCAATTATTATTGGACAGGCAGCTGAATTCGACTATGCAGGTACTCAGGCTTGTCGTGCATTAAAAGAAGAAGGAATTGAAGTCGTTCTTATTAACTCTAACCCTGCAACAATTATGACTGATAAAGATATTGCAGATCATGTTTATATTGAACCTTTAACAGTTCCTGTTGTTAAGAACTTAATCTTAAAAGAAAAACCAGATTCAATCTTACCAACTCTTGGTGGTCAGAATGCCTTAAATATTGCTATGGCACTTGCTGATGAAGGTTTCTTAGAAGCACATAACGTACGTACTATCGGTACTGATACAACTACAATCAAGCTTGCAGAAGACCGTCTTGAATTCAAGGAATTAATGGAAAGAATCCATGAACCAGTCGCTGCCTCAACAGTTGTTAACCATGTAGATGATGCATTAGAATTTGCTGAAAAGATTGGTTACCCAGTAGTAGTAAGACCAGCATATACACTTGGTGGTACTGGTGGAGGTATTGCTGAAACTCCTGAAGAATTACATGATATCTGTACTAATGGTTTAAGATTATCACGTGTATCTCAGTGCTTAATTGAAAGATGTATTGCCGGTTGGAAGGAAATCGAATACGAAGTAATGAGAGATGGCAATGGTAACTGTATTACAGTATGTAATATGGAAAACGTTGACCCAGTAGGTGTTCATACTGGTGACTCTATCGTAGTAGCTCCTTCTCAGACTTTAGGTGATAAAGAATATCAGATGTTAAGAAGCTCTGCTTTAAACATCATCACTGCATTAAATATTAAGGGTGGATGTAACGTACAGTTCGCATTAAACCCAAATACTTTTGAATATTGTGTTATCGAAGTTAACCCACGTGTCAGCCGTTCTTCAGCTTTAGCTTCTAAAGCAACTGGTTACCCAATCGCGAAGTTAGCTGCTAAGATTGCATTAGGTTACTCACTTGATGAAATCGTGAACGCTGTAACAGGTAAGACATATGCTTCTTATGAACCAACATTAGACTATATCGTATGTAAGATTCCTAAATGGCCATTCGATAAGTTCTATGGTGCATCAAGAAAACTTGGTACACAGATGAAGGCAACTGGTGAAGTTATGGCAATCTGTAATAACTTCGAAGGTGCTTTAATGAAAGCATTACGTTCACTTGAACAGAATGTATTCTATTTATCAATTCCTGAAATGGAAGGTAAAGATACAGAATACTTAAGAACTAAATTAAAAGATGTAGATGACCAGAGAATCTTCGCAGTAGCTGAAGCATTAAGACAGGGCATTACTGAAGAAGAAATCCATAATATCACTAAGATTGACTTATGGTTCATTGATAAGATCAAACATCTTGTAGAAATTGAAAATAAATTAAAGACAGAAGAATTAACTCCAGAATTATTAAAGGCTGCTAAGAGAGTTGAATTCCCAGATAGAGTTATTGCAGACTTAACTGGTAAAGATAAGAATGAAATTCATGATTATCGTTTAGAAAACAATATCACTGCTGCATTCAAAACAGTTGATACTTGTGCTGCAGAATTTGATGCTGAAACTCCATATTTCTATTCAGTATATGGTGGAGAACATGAAATTAAACCAGATAACACTCGTAAGAAGGTTATGGTATTAGGTTCAGGACCAATCCGTATCGGACAGGGTATCGAATTCGACTACTGTTCAGTACATTGTGTATGGGCATTAAGAGCTGCTGGCTATGAAACAATCATCGTCAACAACAACCCAGAAACAGTTTCTACTGACTTCGATATCGCTGATAGATTATACTTTGAACCACTTACTCAGGAAGATGTTCAGAGCATTGTTGAACTTGAAAAACCAGATGGTGCAATCGTTCAGTTTGGTGGTCAGACAGCAATCAAGTTAACTCAGGACTTAATGGATATGGGAGTTCCTATCCTTGGTACTTCAGCTGATAGCGTAGATGCTGCAGAAGACAGAGAACGTTTTGATGAAGTGTTAGAAAAATGTGAAATCGATCGTCCTAGAGGGGCAACAGTATTTACTGTAGATGAAGCATTAGAAGTTGCAAATAAATTAGGTTACCCAGTACTTGTACGTCCATCATATGTATTAGGTGGTGCAGGTATGGAAATCGCCTTAAATGATGGTGATATCAAGAAGTTCATGAAGATCATCAATCGTCAGTTCCAGGAACATCCAATTCTTATCGATAAGTACTTATCAGGTAAGGAAGTAGAAGTAGATGCTGTATGTGATGAAAACGGCGTACTTATTCCTGGTGTTATGGAACACGTTGAAAGAGCTGGTGTTCACTCTGGTGACAGTATCTCAGTATATCCACCACAGAAGATCAAGCCTGAAATCAAGGAAGTTATCTGTGACTACACTCAGCGCTTAGCAAAAGCATTACACGTTATTGGATTAATCAACATCCAGTTCATCGTATATGAAGATGAAGTTTATGTAATCGAAGTAAACCCAAGATCTTCTCGTACAATTCCATATATCTCAAAGGTAACAGATATTCCAGTAGTAGATGTTGCAACTAAGGTTATCATGGGTCATTCAATCAAAAATCAGGGTTATGAATATGGCTTACAGCCAGAAAAAGAAACTGTTGCAGTTAAGATGCCAGTCTTCTCATTTGAAAAGATCAAGGGTGCTGAAATTTCACTTGGCCCAGAAATGAAATCTACAGGTGAAGTATTAGGTATCGCAAAGACATTTGACGAAGCAATCTATAAGGCATTCATTGGAACAGGTATCAACTTACCAAAGAGAAAGAATATCATCTGTACAATCAAGGACAGCTCTAAAGAAGAATTCTTACCAATCGCTAAGCAGTTCTATATGTTTGGATATGACCTTTATTCAACAGAAGGTACTTATAACTTCTTAAAGGAACATGATGTACCAGTTCATAGAGTTAACAGAATTGCGGAAAAGTCTAACACAATCTTTGACTTAATGTTAACTGATACTGTTGACTTAGTTATTGATATTCCTACAAGAAACGATAACTTAAAGGATGGTTTCTTAATCAGAAGATTTGCAGTTGAAGCAGGTATCCCTATCTATACATCATTAGATACAGCACAGGCATTAATCAACTGTCTAGAAAAGAGACATCAGGGTCCGACTTCATTAGTTGATATTACAAAATTAAAGTAAACACCTTAAGGCTATGATTTTGCATCATGGCCTTTTTTTCTATGTTTCACATGTGTTTGTTGATATAATTATGCATATACAAAGGAGGACGTAATTATGATTATTGCGGTAGTGGTGATTGTATTAATCGTTTTATATACAATCGCAACATACAATGGACTTGTTAAGTCTAAAAATAAGTGCCTTGCTGCATGGGCACAGATTGATGTTCAATTAAAAAGACGTGCAGATATGATTCCTAATATTGTAGAAACTGTAAAAGGTTATGCAAAGCATGAAAAGGAAACGCTTGAAGGAGCTATTCGTGCAAGAAACAGTTATGTAACTGCTTCTACACCAGAAGAACAGCTTAAGAATGCTGGTGAATTAGAAAAATCATTAAGCCGTTTAATGATGCTTCAGGAAAGTTATCCTGATTTAAAGGCCAATACAAACTTCATGTCTTTACAGAATGATTTAAAGGAAACTGAAGATAAGATCAGTTATGCAAGACAGTTCTATAATGATGATGTTAAACAGTATGTGAATAAGTTAGAAATGTTCCCTTCTAATATCATTGCTTCAATGTTCCACTTTGAAAAGATGAACTTCTTTGAAGTGGATGAAGCATCTAAAGAAGTACCAAAGGTACAATTCTAATGAAACGCTTATTATCATTTCTTACAGTATTGTTGTTGTTGATACCAACTGCAGTTGATGCATCAAGCACAAGAGTAAACAATATTGGCATTGCCTGCCAAATTGATCAAAATGGTACAGCAACATTTGTAGAGAAATGGGATATGGATGTATCGGAAGGGACAGAAGGATACAAAATATTCAATGGTATGAATGATCAGCCGTTGACACTTATTGGTGTTACTGATGATCGTGGGGTAACATACAAAAATATCGGTACATGGGATTCTGATGTTTCTAGAGAATCTAAGATTAATAAATGTGGTCTGATTAAAGATGGTGGTCACTATGAGTTGTGCTTTGGTCTAGGTGATTATGGGACACGTTCTTATACAATGGTTTACCAGATTGAGCATTTTGTGAATCAGTATAAGGACCAGCAGGGTATTAACTATGCTTTTATTAGTGATATGTCATTGGATGTTGCAGATGTTACTATTCATGTGACTGGTATTACACCCTATAGTAAAGAGAATGCGAAAATCTGGGCATTTGGTTATTCGGGTAGTGTGAATTTTGATAATGGTGGTGTTACTTTAAAAACAGACTCTTTGGGCAGTAATAAGATGCAGTTATTAATGGGGCTTGAAAGTAATTCTTATACATCACCTAATAAACGTCATGCAAGTGAAAAGTTTGAAGATGTTGTGAAGGATGCAAAAGAAGGATCTAGTTATTCTAGTGGTATGTCAAAAGCAGCGATGATTATGATCTTTATCTTCATCATCTTTGTGATTTTAATGCTTATCTTTATTATAGTTGCTGTTATTGTATTATCAGATTCGGGTGTTGTATTTGATAATGGACGTACAATTAAAGGCAAAGAAGTAACTCCATTTAGAGAAATTCCATGTAATAAAGATATATTCTTGTTCTATTATCTAGCTAAAAAGCTGGATATTATAGGTGGTGATGAGAGTCGTGAAAACCTTGTGTCTGGATTTATCTTGAAATGGGTACGTGATGGTATCATCACAATTAGAGAAAAGGAAAGTGGCGCAATCGTCAAGAAAAAGAATTATGATATGTATCTTGATGTAGATGCAAAGCTTGAGAACAAGCAGGAAACAGCACTTTATAAGATGTTTATTCTTGCGTCTAAAGATGGTGTTCTTCAAACAAAAGCATTTCAGAAATGGTGCAGCAAACATTATAAGAAGATAGATGATTGGTTCACTAAAGTGGATAATGTTACAGAAGATTCTATGAATAAGAATGGTTACGCGAAAACTAAAACTATTTATAAACGTTTCTTATTCTGGAATATTCCACGTGATCGTACAGTATGGACAGATAAAGCATATGATCAATGTCTTTATGTATGGGGATTTAATAACTTCCTTGAGGATGAAGACAATATGAAAGAAAAAGCTGCCATTGAAGTTAAACTTTGGGATGAATATCTCATCTTTGCGGCAGTACTTGGTATTGCGGATCGTGTGGAAAAACAATTGAAGGTTGCGATTCCTCGTTATGAAGAAACATCAACTTACAATAATTTTCCAATTTACTACTATACACATACATTTGCACATAATAGTATGAGTGCAGCTTCTTCAGCTGCAAGTGCAGGACAAGGTGGTTCATCATCATTTAGTGGTGGTGGAGGCGGCTTCTCCGGTGGTGGAGGCGGCGGTGTCCGTTAGAGGCAGGATTTTTTTCTGTCTTTTTTTCTTGTAGAAGAAAAATAGTTGTCTATAATGATTGACAGGAGGAATTTATGAAGAAGTTATTTAGTATATTCTTATCAATGGTACTTATAACGGGTTGTAGTACAGCTCCTACACCGAAGAAAGAAGTATCAAACAATATCAAATCTCAAGTCACTTATATTAATGTAGGGCAGGGAGATTCAACACTTATTCAAAATAATAACCAAACAGTTCTTATTGATGCAGGACACGGTGATGGATATGAAAATGCCAGTTTGAACTATTTAAAAGAACACTATATCAATACACTTGATGCTTTGATTTTAACGCATTGTGATGCGGATCATATAAATGATGCAAAGAATATTATTTATCAATTAAATGTAAAAAAGATATATATGTCTAGTAGAACCTCTTCTTCTTATACATATATGAAACTATTAAATGCGATTAAAGAGAAGAAAAAGAAAATTACTGTGCCTAAGGTAGGAGATACCTTTCAAGTAGGTGCGGGTTCTATTGAGTTTATTGGTGTAGGTGAAGGGGCCCAGAACAATAATGATTCATCTTTGTGTATGAGATATGATGATGGTTATCATCGTTTTGTCTTTACTGGTGATGCTGCAGAATCAATGGAAAAGAAACTAAACAATGTACAATGTGATGTATTCCAAGCAGGTCATCATGGTTCAGCTTATTCAAATAGCGACAATTTGTTATCTAGAATGAAGGCAAGTTATGTTGTAGTGTCCTGTGGTAAAGACAATATGTATGGTCATCCTCATAAGGAAGCATTACAGAGATTCTCTAAATATAATATGCAGGTTTATCGTACAGATGAATTAGGTACAATCCGTTGTGTTTCTAAGAAGAATAAATTGACCTTTAATGGTAAAGAAGAAATCCCGACTACTCAAACAACACAATACATAGGATCTAGAAATACTAAGAAGTATCATACTGAAGATTGTCAGTATGTAAAAACGATCAGTGATAAGAATAAAGTTTATTTTAGTTCTTCACAGGAAGCACAAAATGAAGGCTATATTCCTTGTAAAGCATGCAATCCATAATGCATGCTTTTTATAATTTTCAGGCATAAAAACAGGATATAAAATAAGAAAAATAATTTTTTTGAATTTTCTTCAAAAAACACTTTACAAACGCTGCGATATTGGGTATTATAGACAGGCAGTCCG